>Ga0116143_10000019_pt1 | contig 239176 bp, 186 predicted proteins | sample AD_UKC034_MetaG_FD_89745 | JGI IMG/M metagenome (GOLD analysis project Ga0116143, IMG submission 89745) | Active sludge microbial communities of municipal wastewater-treating anaerobic digesters from USA - AD_UKC034_MetaG | ecosystem: Engineered > Bioreactor > Anaerobic > Digestate | place... | reverse complement strand
CGCCGGCCGGATGCAACTTCCACACTCGCTGCCCACTGGCAATGGACATCTGCAGCCAGCAGGAGCCCGACTTCCGCGACGTCGGCGGCGGCCACTGGGTCGCCTGCTTCGCCGTCGAGTAGCCCATCCCTCAATACCTGACAGGTCCCAAAGACCTGTCAGGTCTATCTCGTTCTCACCCCCAGCCCAGGCCCATCGGGGAGGATGAGCCGGCCGTAGTCCAAAGTGACCCCCAGGAAGGGGTCGTTCGTCACCGTCACATTGCCGTCGATGTCGGCATAGTCAAAGAGCGACGCAATCTGCGCCGCCGCAGTAATGCCCAGCGACGTCTCGATCATGCAGCCCAGCATCACCTTGAGCCCATGCGCCCGGGCGACTGCCACCATGCGCAGCGCCTCGCGGAGACCTCCCGACTTCATGAGCTTGATGTTCACGCCGTCCACGCAGTTGGCCAGCCTCGCTACGTCGCGCGCCGTGCGTACCGGCTCGTCGGCAAATATGGGCACCGGCGACGCGGCATGGACGCGCCGCAGCCCTTCCACGTTCTCTTCGGCCACGGGCTGCTCGACGAACTCGACTCCCAGGTCGGCCAGCGCCGGGACGGCGCGCACTGCCTGCTCCTCAGTCCAGGCACAATTGGCGTCGACGGCAAGGCGCGCCCCAGTTGCCTCGCGGGCTGCACGCACCGAGGCGATGCAGTGGTCGATGTCGGCGCCGAGCTTGAGTTTGAGGATCGGGAAGGGTGCGCAAGCAGCATTCCGACGCACCTCGTCCAGTGGCCCAATGGAGATCGTGAAGGAGGTCGGCGGCGCGGCCTCCGGGCTCAGTCCGAGGAAGCGGCAGAGGGGCACGCCCAGCTTCCGGGCCACCAAGTCGTGCAATGCGATGTCGAGTGCCGCGCGCCCCGCCTGCGAGCCGGGCGGCAACGCTGCGAGCAGCTCCTCCAGCCGGAAGGGGTCGGCATGAGCCGGCCAGGTGCGGGCCGCCGCCGCCAGGTACTCCAGCACACTGACCTGCGTCTCGTGGTGCTGGCGGACGGGGGCAGCCTCGCCCCAGCCCTCGTGCTCGCCGTCGGCGACACGGACGAGGACGTTGTGGCGCACAGTACTGGCGCCGTGGGCAATGACGAATGGCATCGAAAGGTGCACGGTGATGGGTTCGTAGGAGATCTTCATGCCGGCATTGTACCATCGGGCGAAGAGCTAGACAAGAACGGTGTTCTAGAGCCCCAGTGTCGTGGCAGGCCGCTCGTGTGGTCCCCTGTCGCCCTCCGCACATTGCCCCAGCGCCCACGAGGTGCTACCATAGAGGGGACCCTTCGTCAATACTCCGGCGCCGCCCGGGAACCCAGAAGGTTGCCCGCGCGTCTGTGACGTGATACAACTGCACCAGGGGGAGCTCATGAAACAGATCGCCTTGCTCATTCTGCTGATCGGTTTGCTTACCGCTTGCGGCGCACAGGAAACGCCCATTCCTACGCAGGACGCGGTGGCCACCCAGGTGGCCGTTATGCAGGCAGCGGCTGCGACCCTGACTGCACAGGCGCCGGCCTCGACGGTCACCCGAGCACCGGCGGCCACGAGTACCGCCGATGCCACGCCGGTTCCACCCTCGGCGACGGCGACTTCCGCGCCGCCCACAGCCATCCCCGTGCCGTCTGCGACGCTGCCGGCTCCATCCGCCACCAAGACACCGGCGCCCACCGCGACGCGCACCCTGGCCCCGCCCACAGAGGGCCCAAGTCTCGGCGCCTTTGCCGTCGCCGGCGTCTATGCCGATGACGTACTGAATGTCCGCATCCGCCCGGGCGTCGACCAGCCCCTGGCCGGCACCATCCCCTACTATGGCCGCGGCGTGGAGGTCTATGCAGGCGAGCAGAAAGTCGGCAGTGCCGTTTGGGCTCACGTGCGCTACGGCGGCATGAGGGGCTGGTCAAACCGATCCTTCCTGGCACGACAGACGGGCGACGCGACCGACGCGCTGGCACAGGCAGCGGCACAGGCAGTGTTGGCGCTCCGCGACCACGACATGGTCGAGCTGGCGGCGCTTGTGCACCCGATCAAGGGCGTCACCTTCTCGCCCTACACCTTTGTCCGCACGCTCCAGGGTGCACCTGGCGAAGCCCACCTCGTATTCCCGCGCGATCAGGTCGCCGGCCTCTGGTCCGACCCAGCGGTTCGCCACTGGGGATACTACGATGGATCTGGCGAGTCCATTGACCGCACGTTCCAGGCCTACTACGCCGAGTTTGTCTACGACGTCGACTTTGCCCAGCCTGAAGAGATAGGCTTTGACGAGTTCATCGGTCAGGGCAACACGATCAACAACATCCGCGAGGCCTATCCCCTCGGCGTGCCGGTCGAGTACTACTTCTCCGGGTTCGATCCGCAGTATGGAGGGATGGATTGGCGCAGCCTGCGCCTGGTCTTTGAGCAGGCGGACGGCTCCTGGTACCTGGTAGGCATAGTCCACGACGAGTGGACCATATGAGGCCCAGGCGCGAGGGGATCGTATATGGCCTGATGGCTGCGATTGCGGCGGCCGCGGTCTACTGGCTGGTCAACAATCGGATGGCCTGGCACAGCTACTGGGTCTGGCTCCTGGCGGTGGGCGCAGGGACCTTTGTCGTCTACGCGGCCGACAAGCTGGCAGCCGTGTCGCGAAGGCGACGTGCGCCCGAGCTGATGCTGAACATCCTCGCCGGTCTCGGCGGCTTCGCCGGCGCATGGGCCGGCATCGTGCTCCTGCGGCACAAGAGCAACTCCAGAAAGCATCGTACTCTCTGGTTGGTGCTGATTGCGAGCACCTGCGCGCACCTTGTGGCCTTGCTTGTCACCCTCGCGCGCAGGTGAGCTTCTCCCCGCCCCCACCCTGTTTTGCCTTTTCGCCAATTTCGATTAGAATAGCCAGTCGGCGGCATGGCGCAGCCAGCCGTGCGGCCCGGCCCAATCTTTCATCTAGGGGGTTTCTTTATCTCTATGGAGGAGAAGCAGATCACTGAGACGGATCCCGAGGAGGGGAAGGACATCGAGCAAGCGCCTATCGAACAGCCCACAGAAGAGCTACCGGCCATCGAGCAGCCGGAGCCGCAGCCGCCAGCCCTTGAGCAGCCTGTGCCCGAGCCGCTGGCCACCGAGCAGCCGGTCGCCGACCAGCCAGAGGAGCACCCCATGTCGGCCCTCATGGCAGAGGACCTTAGCTTCCGCAAGCTGAAGCCGGGCGACATCACCGAAGGCGTCATCGTCAGCGTCACACCCACCGAAGTCCTGGTGGACGTCGGCGCCAAGTCGGAGGGCATTGTCCCTTCCAAGGAGCTGGAGCGCCTGGGGCGCGACGGCCTCGAGAGCTTGAAGGTCGGCGACAAGGTCTTTGTCTACGTCATCCGGTCCGAGGACCGCGAGGGAAACCTGCTCCTCTCGCTGCGCCGGGCCGAAGAGGAGAAAGACTGGGTCGATGCCGAGCGGCTGCATTCCTCTCAGGAAGCATTTGAGGGTCAGGTAGCCGGCTTTAACAAGGGCGGTCTCATCGTGCGCATGGGCAAGCTGCGCGGCTTTGTCCCTGCTTCCCAGCTCGGCCCCGAGCACCAGGGCAGCGACAAGCAGCAACCGGAGGAGCGCTGGGCACGTCTCGTCGGGCAGACGATCCATGCCAAGGTCATCGAGATCGACCGCAAGCGAAAGCGGCTCATCCTGTCGGAGCGCGCCGCGGTACGCGAGTGGCGTGATAGCCAGAAGAAGCGCCTACTCGAGGAGCTGCGCGTCGGCGAGGTGCGCACCGGCATCGTCACGAGCCTGTCCGACTTTGGCGCCTTCGTTGACCTGGGTGGGGCCGACGGCCTGATCCACCTGTCGGAGCTCTCGTGGGATCGTTCTGCGAAACCGCGCGATATCTTCAAGATAGGCCAGAAGGTAGAAGTGTACGTCCTCGGCGTCGACCGGGAGAAGAAGCGCATCGCGCTCAGCCGCAAGCGCCTCGAGCCCGAGCCGTGGACGACCGTGGAAGACCGCTACTACGTCGGCCAGCTCGTCGAGGCAGTGATCACCCGGCTGGCGCCCTTTGGCGCTTTCGCACTCGTCAACGGCGAGATCGAGGGCCTGGTCCACGTGTCCGAGCTAAGCGAGGCGCGCATCAACACGCCCCAGGAAGTGGTGCACGAAGGGGACAAGCATGTGATGCGCATCATCCGCATCGAGGCCAGGAAGCGGCGCATGGGTCTCTCAATCCGGCGCGTCGCCGACCCCGCCTACGCCGACCTCGATTGGCGCGCGGAGCTCGAAGGCGAGCGCCCCAAGGCGAAGAAGGCTGAAGAGCCGGAAGAAGAGCCCGTCGACGAAGAAGAAGCCGACGAAGAAGAGCTGGAAGGGGAGTTCGAGGACGAGGACCTCGGCGAGGAAGACGAGGACGGGGATTCGGACTACGAGGAAAACTCGGACGACGATGACGACGACGAGGAGGAGGACGAGGACTAGATCCATCAAAGAACAGGTCATCTGGAGCCGCTGAAAGCGGCGAAGCGTCCCGGGTCTGCCACGCCGGGCTACATGGCCTCGCTCCGGATGACGGGCAAATGGTGATAGGGCTTACCCACTTTTGCCCGGACCTGGTCTATACTGGCAAGGAACGGCCTGAGGGCTTCCGGGTCGCGGCCCGGGAGCCAAGGTCATAGGGCTCCAGTCCGGCCAGGGCTGGTGAAAGGGAGAAATCGTGGCTGACAATCTGGACCGCTTCACCAAGCGGGCACGCCGGGTTCTGACCGCCGCCCAGAACGAGGCGCTCCGCCTCAACCACCGCTACATCGGTACTGAGCATCTTCTACTGGGCCTCGTGGGCGAGGAAGGCGGCGTCGCTATGCGTGTCCTGTCGGAGTTGGGTCTCTCGGCCGAAGAGATCCGCGAGGCGGTGGAGCGCGCAGTCGGCCGCGGAATCCGCCCCTTAGGCGGTCCCCCTTCCCTGACGCCCCGCACAAAGCGTGTGCTCGAGGTCGCAGTCGAGGAGGCACGCCGTCTTGGCCACCATTACATTGGCACCGAGCACCTGCTCTTGGGCCTGATCCGGGAGCAGGAAGGCATCGCCATCGAGGTACTGCGCCGCCTCGGCGCGAGCCCGGATAGGATTGAGGACCAGGTCAACCGCATGTTGGTCGAGAGCCCGATCGAGGCCGGCGGCCGCGGCGGGCCCAGCAACACCCCCACAGTAGACCAGCTTGGCACCGACTTGACCGCCCTCGCCGACGCCGGCAAGCTTGACCCCGTCGTCGGCCGGCGCACTGAGATCGAGCGAGTGATCCAGATCCTGTCGCGGCGGACCAAAAACAATCCTGCCCTCATCGGCGAGCCGGGCGTCGGCAAGACGGCCATCGTTGAAGGGCTCGCCCAGCGCATCGTCCAAGGCGAGGTACCTGAGACGCTTCTGGACAAGCGCGTGCTCCAGCTCAACATCGGCAGCCTGGTTGCTGGCACGATGTACCGTGGCCAGTTCGAGGAACGCCTGAAGAAAGTGATCGAGGAGATACGCGGCTCGGGCGCTATCCTCTTCATTGACGAATTGCACATGCTCGTGGGCGCCGGTTCGGCAGGTAGCCAGGTGGATGCGGCCAACATCCTCAAGCCGGCCCTTTCGCGGGGGGAGCTGCAGTGCATCGGTGCCACGACCCTGAACGAGTACCGCCAGCACATCGAGGGAGACGCTGCCCTGGAGAGGCGCTTCCAGCCCGTTTATGTCGACGAACCAAGCGTCGACGACACCATTGCCATCCTGCACGGCGTGCGCAAGCTGTACGAGGCGCATCATCGCCTGCCGATCACCGATGAGGCGTTGGAGGCCGCCGCCCGGCTGGCGGCGCGCTACATCACCGACCGTTTTCTACCCGACAAAGCGATCGACTTGGTCGACGAAGCGGCGTCGCGTGTGCGCGTCTACAAGCTCCCGCAGACCGGCTCGCTCCAGACGACGGTGACGGCGATCCGGGACGTGCAGCGTCAGAAGGACGCCGCCATCGACGCCAAGCAGTGGGCCGAGGCCACCGCGCTGCGTGAGCGTGAGCGCGTCCTGCGGGGTGAGCTGGAGCAGCTCCGTGTCTCCTGGGACTCGTCCTCCGCGCCCGTCGCCGTGACGGCGGAGGACGTGGCCGAGATCGTCTCAATGTGGACCGGCGTGCCGCTCATGCAGCTTCAGACCGAGGAATCGACCCGCCTCCTCAACATGGAGGAACAGCTGCACAAGCACATCGTTGGCCAAGACGAGGCCATCGAGGCGATTTCGCGTGCGGTGCGCCGCGCGCGCGCCGGCCTGAAGGACCCAAAGCGCCCGATCGGCTCCTTCCTCTTCCTGGGGCCCACCGGTGTCGGCAAGACGGAGCTGGCCAAGGCGCTGGCACACTTCATGTTCGGCTCGGAGGATGCCCTCCTCCAGCTCGATATGTCCGAGTTCATGGAGCGCCACACTGTCTCGCGCCTGGTGGGCGCTCCGCCCGGCTACGTCGGCTATGACGACCCAGGTCAGCTCACTGAGACGGTCCGGCGCCGGCCCTTCACCGTCATCTGCTTCGACGAGATCGAAAAGGCTCACCCCGAGGCGGTCAACATGCTCCTCCAGATCATGGAGGATGGCCACCTCTCGGATGCCAAGGGGCGCAAGGTCGATTTCCGCAATACCATCATCCTCATGACGTCCAACGTCGGTGCAGAGGTCATCAGCCGCAACGCCACCTTGGGCTTCCAGCGGAGTATGGACACCGCCGTCGCTCAGCAGGAATCGTACGACGACATGAAGACCAAGATTCTGTCGGAGCTGCGTCGCCTCTTCCGGCCCGAGTTCATGAACCGCGTGGACGCGGTGATCGTCTTCCACGCCCTGACGCGCGCGCACATCCAGGAGATCGTCGACCTGGAGGTGGAGAAGGTGAACGTTCGACTGGCAGACCATGGCCTGAGTCTGCGCCTGACCCAGGCTGCACGGGAATACCTGGCTCAGAAGGGGTTTGACCCGCACCTGGGTGCCCGCCCCCTGCGCCGTGTGATCCAGGCCGAAGTGGAAGACGCCCTGTCCGAGGAAGTTCTCGCCGGCCGCTTTCCGTCGGGACAGCCGGTCTTGGCAGACCTAGCCGACGGCAAGCTCAGGTTCTTGCCCGATGTGTCCGGCGGTAGTGCCTCACCGGAGGAGAGCGCGGCCCCTGAGGCGGCAGAGGTGCACCTGAGCTGAGGTCCTTCTCCTCTCTCCCTCTGGGAGAGGACGGGGGTGAGGGCATCTTCCCTCTTGTCCCCCGGAGCTAGCCCTAAGCGAAGCGAAGGGAGAGGGTTGGGGTGACGGAGGGGGTGGCTTGAAAGCGCGAACTCATTACGTCTGCGAATCGTGTGGCGGTACTGCGCTCAAGTGGTCCGGGCAGTGCCGCGCCTGCGGTGAGTGGAACACCCTCGTAGAGAGACTGGTCGACGAACGGAAAGAGGCAGCGGCCGCCCGCAGCCTCGTCCCCTCGGCCCGGCCCCAAGCGCTGCCCGATATTCGCTCCGACCAGCTCCAGCGGACTCCCGTCGCCATGGGCGAGCTCTCGCGCGTCCTGGGCGGCGGGATCGTGCCCGGCTCCGTCGTCCTGATCGGCGGCGACCCAGGCATCGGCAAGTCCACGCTCCTCCTGCAGGCCTCGGCTCAGCTTGCCGCCGAGGGCCGTCCTGTCCTGTACGTCTCGGCTGAGGAGTCGGTCCACCAGATCAAGATGCGGGCCGACCGGCTGGGTCTGGCCCAGCCGAGCCTCTTTGTCCTCTCCGAGGTCGCGCTCGACCCCATCCTGGACCAGGTCGAGTCCCTCAACCCTGCCCTCGCCATCGTCGACTCGATTCAGGCCATCGCCTCCGAGGAGCTGGAGTCTTCGGCGGGCAGCGTCAGCCAGGTCAAGGCGTGCGCCTCGGCTCTGCTGCGGCTGGCCAAGGCCAAGGGCATCCCTGTCTTTCTGGTCGGCCATGTCACCAAGACAGGCGCGATCGCCGGGCCGCGCGTGCTGGAGCACATCGTCGATGCCGTCCTCTATCTAGAGGGAGATCGGTTCCATACCTACCGGTTGCTGCGCTCCGTGAAGAATCGCTTCGGCTCGACGCACGAAGTAGGCGTTTTCGAGATGTCGGAGCAGGGGATGGTCGAGGTGACCAACCCGTCGGAGGTTTTTCTCGCGGAGCGGATGCCGGAGGCGGCCGGCTCGGCCATTGCGGTCACGATGGAGGGCAGCCGGCCGCTGCTGGTCGAGATCCAGGCGCTGGCGTCGACGACCTCCTTCGGCCTGCCGCGACGCACCGCCAACGGCGTAGACATGAACCGGCTGCTGCTGTTGGTGGCGGTGCTCTCCAAGCGGGTGGGGCTCAAGCTCTACGACCAGGATGTCTTTGTGAACGTAGTCGGTGGGCTGCGCATCAGCGAGCCGGCGGCGGACCTGGCGATCGCGCTGGCAGCGGCGTCGAGCTTCCAGGGGGTGCCGGTGCCGCCCGACCTGGCGGCGGTGGGCGAGGTGGGACTCTCGGGCGAGGTGCGCGCCGTCAGCCACCTCTCCCGGCGACTCAACGAGGCCGCCAAGATGGGCTTCCGGCGCTGTATCGTGCCGGCTACGCGGCGCAGCCCGGGCGACGTGCCGGCCGGCATCGAGGCGATCCCTGTCCGGTCGCTGCCGGACGCGCTGGCGGCGGCGCTGGGGAAGAGGGCAGGACGGGATTGACAGGGGTCACAAGATTATGATTCAGGACCCCCGGCGCCTGGCGGACGCCGGGGGTCTCTTCTTTGGTCCTCGCCTGTTGCGGCAGGAGAGGGGCCGGGACCGCTGCCGAGGGCGGGCCGGGCATGGAAGCCCGGCCTACTGGGCTTCGTGGGGCGGGATTCCATTCCCGCCAAGTGCGGTCAGGCCTCGGCGGCTTCTTTCTCGCGGATCCGCAGGCGGCGGCGCTCCTCGCGGTCGAGGACCCGCTTCCGGATGCGCAGGCTCTGCGGGGTGACCTCCAGCAGCTCGTCGTCGGCCAGGTACTCGATCGAACGATCGAGCCCCATCTCCACCGGCGTGGTGAGCCGGATCTCTATGTCCTGGATCGACTGGCGCATGTTCGTCAGGTGCTTCGTCTTGCAGACATTGACGTCCAGGTCGCCCGGGCGCTGGTGCTCACCGACGACCATGCCTGCGTACACCTCGACGCCGGGTCCGATGAAGAGGCTCCCGCGCTCCTCGGCATTCTTCAGGCCGAAGGTGCTGGCGACGCCCGGCTCCCAGGCGACCAGCGAGCCGCGCGAGCGATGGCTCATAGGGCCAGCCATCGGACCATACTCGTAGAAGAGGGTGTTCATCGTGCCCAGACCGCGGGTAGCGCTCAGGAACTGGTAGTGGAAGCCCAGCAGGCCACGGGTCGGAATACGGTAGGTCATCAGCACGTTGCCTGCGGGCGCGTCTTCCATTGAGATCATCTCTGCGCGCCGCCTTCCCAGCATCTCGACCACGGCGCCGACCGTATCGGGCGGGGTCTCGATGTACAGCTCATCGTAGGGCTCCAGCCACTCGCCGTCGTCACCCGGGCGGAGGATCACCTTGGGCCCCGAGACCTGGAACTCGTACCCCTCGCGCCGCATGGTCTCGATGAGGATTGCCAGGTGCAGCTCACCGCGGCCCGAGATGGTGAACGTGTCAGCCTGGCCCGTCTCTTCCACGCGGAGGGCGACATTATGGCGCACCTCCTCCCAGAGGTACTCGCGCAGCTTGCGCGTGGTGCCCCACCTGCCCTCGCGCCCCGCCAGGGGCGAGGTGTTCACGCCAAGGGTCATGCGCACGGTCGGCTCGGAGACCTGGATGGCGGGCAGGGCAACCGGTGCCTCGGGATCGGCCAGCGTCTCTCCGATGGCTACGTCGGCGAGCCCGCCGATGGCGACGATCTCTCCCGCCTCGGCCGACTCTACTTCGACTCGCCTCAGGCCATCGTGGAGGTAGAGGTAGCGGGCCGACTCAGGAAGCTGCCGGCCGTCGAGCGTGAGCCGTGCGAGCGGCTGCCCGAGGGTCGCACGCCCAGCGAACACGCGGCCGATGGCGGTCAGCCCGCGGTACGAGTCATAGTCGAGCGTTGTGACCAGGATCTGCAGCGGCGCATCGACGTCCACCTTGGGACAGGGGATCTCCCGCAAGATGGCGTCGAAGAGGGGCCTGAGATCAGGGCCGACCGTGGGCGTCACTCCGGCCTGGCCGGTCGTGGCTATCGCATACACGACCCGGAAGTTGGCCTGCGAATCAGTTGCGCCCAGGTCGACAAAGAGGTCGAATGTATCGTTGAGGGTGCGGTCGAGGTCGGCGTTCTTGCGGTCGACCTTGTTGATGACGACAACAGCGTGGCGACCCATCTCCAGCGCCTTGCGCAGGACAAACCGGGTCTGGGCCATGGGTCCCTCGGCGGCATCGACCAGGAGAAGAACCCCGTCGACCATGTTGAGGACACGCTCAACCTCGCCGCCAAAGTCGGCGTGGCCGGGGGTATCGACGATGTTGATCTTGACCGGTCGGTCCGCCACCTCGTCGTAAATGGTGATGGCAGTGTTCTTGGCTAGGATGGTGATGCCGCGCTCACGCTCCAGGTCATTCGAGTCCAGCACGCGCTCGGCGACCTGCTGGTTGGAGCGGAAGACGTGCGCCTGCTTGAGCATGCCGTCCACCAGCGTCGTCTTGCCATGGTCCACGTGGGCAACGATGGCAACGTTGCGCAGATCGGTTCGTTCGATGAGCATACCTGCCGAGTTTCCTTCTCCTCTTCATGCGACCCCGTCCCCTGAGCGGATCCAGGGAACGGGGTCACCTTCGGGCCTATTCCAGCATCGGAGCCTTGCGGCGTGGGCGGAAGAATAGCACCGGGCAGACAGGGTGTCAACTTGGAGCGAGGTCGAATTGCCCTCGGTGCCGCAAGGGGCCACAACTGAAAGCCACTGCAGAACCACCAGCCGCGCCAAGCGTTTGCCGTTCCTGGTCCAGATGTGCTAAGCTCACAGCATCCCAGATGAGTGAGGGCAGGATGAAGAGGGCCTGGTGGAAAGAGAGCGTCGTCTACCAAATCTACCCGCGCAGCTTCTGCGACAGCAACGGGGACGGCATCGGCGACTTGCGCGGGATAACGAGCAAACTGGACTATCTCGAGGCGCTCGGCGTGGACGTCGTCTGGCTGTCACCCGTGTACCAGTCGCCCAACGACGACAACGGCTATGACATCAGCGACTACCGGGCCATCATGGGCGAGCTGGGAACCATGTCCGACTGGGAGGAGATGCTCGAGGGCATGCACCGGCGCGGCATCCGGCTGGTGATGGACTTGGTGGTCAACCATACCTCGGACGAGCACCCCTGGTTCGTCGAATCGCGCAAGTCCAGGAGCAACCCCTACCGCGACTATTACATCTGGCGCCCGCCGAAGGAGGGCCGCGAGCCGAACAACTGGGCGTCCCACTTTTCTGGGTCGGCCTGGGAGCTCGACGAGGCGACGGGCGAGTATTACCTGCACCTATTCTCCAAGAAGCAGCCTGACCTGAACTGGGAAAACCCTCGCGTCCGCGCTGAAATCTGGGAGATGATGCGCTGGTGGCTGGACAAGGGCGTTGACGGCTTTCGCATGGACGTAATCAACATGATCTCCAAGGTGCCCGGGCTGCCCGACATGCCGGCGGGCTTTGGCCGCTACGTGTATGGCGGGCCCTACTTCATCAATGGGCCACGGTTACTGGAGTACTTGGCAGAGATGAGGCGCGCGGTGCTGTCGCGCTATGACATCCTCTCCGTCGGCGAGACGCCCCTGGTGACGACGCAGGACGCGCTTGCCCTCACGGACGAGGATGCGGGCGCCCTCAACATGGTCTTTCAGTTCGAGCACGTGGGGCTGGACACAAGTGACGATGGTTCAACGGGCGGCAAGCCGCGGTGGCTCCCCGAGATGGTGCTGATCATGACGCGCTGGCAGGCCGACCTGGAGGGGCGGGCATGGAACAGCCTCTACCTGGGAAACCACGACCAACCGCGCAGCGTGTCGCGCTTTGGGGACGACGGCCGCTACCGTGTCGAGTCGGCCAAAATGCTCGCCACCCTCATCCACATGCTGCAGGGGACACCGTACATCTACCAGGGCGAAGAGATCGGCATGACGAACGTCGCCTTCGGGTCGATCGACGACTACCGCGACATCCAGACACTCAATCTTTACCGGGAGCAGGTGGAGGAGATGGGAATGGCGCCCGCGGAGGCGCTGGCTGTCGCACATGCGCGAAGCCGCGACAACGCGCGGACGCCGATGCAGTGGGATGACCGGCCAAACGCAGGTTTCTCTACCGCAACACCCTGGATCAAGGTCAACCCAAACTACCCTCACATCCATGTGGCACAGGCCCTGGCCGATCCGGGCTCAATCTGGCACTACTACCGGCAGCTCATACGGCTGCGCCGGCAGAACCCGACCATCGTCTACGGTCGCTACGACCTGGTGTCCGGCACCGACCCCGGGGTCTACGCCTTTACCCGGACCTGGGAAGGTGACCGCCTTCTGGTTGTGCTGAGCTTTGCCGCAGGCGGCGCCTCCTTTGCCCTGCCGGACGGCATCCCCTTTGGCGCAGCGGAGCCGCTGATCGGGAACTATCCCATCGACCCGACTGAGAATGTGCGGCGGCTGTGCCTCCGCCCATACGAGGCGCGCGTCTACCGCCTGCGGTAGGCCAAGTACGCGCCTACACCCCAAGGGAGAGGCCGGAGTCGCTTACGGCCGGCCGGCAGAGTGTTACCTTCTCAGGGCTAGGGGTTCATCTCGTAGGCGTCACGCAGTCCATACACTTCCTGCCACACCCGGTCGTAGCGGCCGGCGTCCTGGGACGGCCGGCGAAGCATCCTCAGGCAGAACTCGGCCTGCTCCGGGGTGGTAAGCGGCTTGCCGTAGAGCTGGAGCGCGAACTTGCTCACGTCGCGCACCAGGACGTCGAATACCTGGTCGACCAGGTCGTCTTGGATCCCGTGGAGCGCAGCCGATTCTAGGATGAGTTGGCCGTAGACGACGAGGGTAAAGATCTCGCCGAGCGCCAACAGAAAATCGACGTCCTCGGTCTGCGGGCCGGCCGGGGTCGCCTGGAAGAGCATCGACCGGAAGGTCTCGATCTGCTCGCGGAAGACCCGGACGTTCGGCAGGGCGCTCCGCTCCAGGATGGGGCTGTAGTCGTGGAAGCGGATGCGGCCCAGGCCGGAGGCCGGACCCTGGCGGAAGAGGAACTCGTCGTGCACCGGGGTGTCCACGATCGGGACCTCGGGATAGGGCGCCGGGTTGAAGAAGTAGTTGGCCATGAACTTGACGATGAGGGCGATGTTGACGTGGACGGTGCCCTCCAGCTTGGGCAGAGCGCGGATGTCGCGCGCCGCCATCTCAAAGTACATGTCGCGCTCAAAGCCCTTGGCGGCGATGACGTCCCACAGCAGGTTGATCACTTCGTCGCCCTGGGTGGTCACCTTCATCTTGACCACCGGGTTGTAGAGCAGATAGCGCCGGTCCTCGGCAGACGCCACGCGCTGGTAGTCGGAGGCGCGCAGGGCAAAGAGCTTCATGGCGCACAGACGCGTATAGGCGTCCACGAACATGCGCTTGACGTGGGCCATGTCGGTGACGGCCATGCCGTACAGCCGGCGGTGGGCGGCATGGTGGAGCGCCTCATAGAAGGCGTGTGTGCAGATGCCGATCGAGGCCCATCCGAGGTTGTACTTGCCGACGTTGACCGTATTCAGCGCTGTGTCCCACGCCTCGCGGCCGCGGGAGAGGATCTCGCCCTCGGTGACCGGGTAGTCGCGCAGCACGAAGTCGGCGACGTAGGACTGCACGTTGACGACGTTTCCGACCAGCTCGTAGCCGCGGTTGCGATAGTCGGCGACGAAGAGGACATAGTCGCCGGTGCCGGCCATCTTGCCGAAGGTGGAGACCATGGGCGCGACGTTGCCGTTGCCGATGTAGTATTTCTCACCGTTGGCGCGGTAGGTGCCGTCGGGCTGAAGAGTCAGCGCCATCTCGGTGGAGTAGATGTCGGCGCCGTGGGCCCGCTCGGAGAGGCCGAAGGCGAAGACGTGCCCTTCGCGGAGCAGGGCGGCGGCCCGCTGCTTGAGGGCCTCGTTGGCGCTCATCCAGATTGGTCCCAGCCCGAGGATGGAGACCTGCCAGGTGTACCAGTAGTGCAGGCCGTAGAAGGCGAGGATCTCGTTGAACTCGCAGTTGCGGTAGGTGTCCCACCGGCAGGCCGTGCCATAGGCAGCCGGTGTCAGGAGCGTGGCAAAGATCTGGTTATCGCGCTGAAAGTCGATAAAGTCGGCGTACCAGACCCGCTCGCGGTCGTCCGCCTTGAGCCTGCGCTTGCCCTTCTTCTCGAAAAAGTCGACGGTCACCTGCATGATCTCCCGCGATCGCGCGTCGGGATAGGGACGGATGAGCTGCCTGGGATTGAGTAGGATCATCTTATCTCCTTCTTTTCGTCTGCCACCAAGCCCGGAGCTTGGTGGAAGGTCGCGCTATGGCTCAACTCCCCAGAAGCGGACATTGTTGTCGCGGCCGGCCGAGATCAGGATCGCGCCGTCGGGGGAGAAGGCCATCGAGCCGACCTCGCCGGTCGGGCCAGACAGGGCGGTCAGCTCAATGCCGGTGGCGGTATCCCACAGCCTGATCTTGAGATCGTCGCCTGTCGTGGCCAACACACGGGCATCGGGCGAGAGGGCTAGGCGTGAGTGCCCCTCGCCGGTGCCCGTCCAGGTGCGAACCTGCCGCCCGGCGGCCGCATCCCACAGGATGATGGAGCCGTTCCAGCCTGACACGGCCAAGAGCGTGCCGTCGGCGGAGGAGGCCAGGCAGCGGAGGCTGCTACCGGCGTCTCCCAAGAGGTGGGTGGCCTCCCCCGTGACGATGTCGAGAGCGTCGAGGCCATCTCTGGTGACAGCGTAGACGGAGCGTCCGCTGGCGGCGTAGGCGATGGCGTTGGCACCCTTGGCCACCAGGGTGTTGTCGAGCGTACCGGAGGCCACGTCGTAGAGCTGGACGACATCGCCTTCCTGGACGGCGAGGGTCTTGCCGTCGGGCGAGAAGGAGAGGAAGGAGCCGCATATCGAGCCGCGGCCGATCTGGTTCTTGTAGAGCGTGCGAAGCTCTGCACCGGTTTCGATCTCGAAGAGCATGGCCCCGCTGGCGTGGAGCGCCAAGAGCGTGCCGTCGGGCGAGACAGCCAGGTCAGAGAAGCCTCCCTCAAATGAGAAGGTGCGCACAGCCTTCCACGAGTCGACAGAGACCCAGGTGATGTCGTAGTTGTTCTGGAAGCCGTAGAGGGCGAGGGACCGGCCATCGCGGGACCAGGCCACGTAGATTCCGGACTGGTCCATGGTCTTGAGCAGCTTGACCTGGGCAGCGTTGGAGGGCGAGATGGCCCGCTCGGAGAGAGCAGCCAGAGTCGGGAAGGGACCAGCGGCGAGTGTGGGCTCCGGCTCGGCCACCTCACCAGCCGGCTCGAACGTCCAGAGGAGCGCCTGTCCGTAGCGATCCGCAGAAGCCAGCACTTCGCCACCGGGGGAGAAGGCCAGCGAGGTCGGCACGGCGGTGTGGCCGACGACCGAAACCAGCTCGGCGCCGGTGGCGGTATCCCACAGGCGGATGCGCAGATCCTCGCCGGCGGTTGTGAGCACCCGGCCGTCGGGCGAGAAGGCGAGGCTCGTCAAGCCGCCCTCGTGGCCCGCAAGGGTGCGGAGCACACGCCCGGTGGCGGCATCGCGGAGGGCAACGGCGGCGCTCCCATGGCCCGCAGTGGCGAGCAGCAGGCCATCGGGCGACAGGACCAGGCAGGGGGTGCTGCTCATCTCGTCGCCGATGGCGTACAGCTGCTCGCCCGTGGCCGGGTCGAGCGTGGCGGCGCCATAGAAACCGCCCACGAATAGGCGTTGGTTGTCGTGCGCAAAGGCGATCGAGTTGACACCCTTGGCGACGATCGTCGTGGGCTCGCGGACCCCTGCGACATCAAAGACCTGAACCGCGTCGCCCACGACGGCGGCCAGTTTCGCTCCGTCGGGCGAAAAAGCGATGCGCGAGCCGCACACGCTGCTCGTCGAGGTGCTCTCCTCAAATAGAGTGCGAAGCTCTCCCCCGCTCTCAAAGTCATACAGCCGGAGCCCGGAGCGGCGCACGGCCAGCGTCTTGCCATCGGGCGACAGGGCGATGCCATTCTCCTCGGCGTAGACGTCGAGCGATCGGACCTGCTTGAAGCCAGCGCCGGCATCGAGGATGTAGATCTCCCTGCCCCGGGAGACGAGGAAGCGGCCGTCGGGCGACCAGAGGACGCTGTAGCCCTCGACAGGCACGGCGGGGCCACGGATCGCGCGCAGGGCGGGGATGGCTTCGGGCAGAGGGGAGGGCGTAGCGGGGAGGGCGGCAGTGGCCGTTGCCGCCGCCGTTGCCGGCCCGAGCGTGGGCGGCGGTGTCTCTCGAATTGCGGTGGCAAGCGCAGCCTCCGCGACGGTCGCGGAGGCCAAAGCGGCGAAACTGTCGGTCGGGGCGAGAGCCGGCGTCGCCGGGCCTGCACGGCCGCGCGCCAGCGCCCAGATCCCCACACTCACCACGAGCAGCGCCACGAGCGCTCCGAGCGCAGCGAGAACCCACTGCCATGCCGGCCGCCGAGACTTCGGAGGCTCCGGGCCGGGAGGGACTGGCGGCTGCACTTGCACGCCGAGGAGTGCCTGCACTTGGTCGGCCAGGGTGCCGAGGTGCTGCTCCAGAGGAGGGGTGATGGCGTCCAGCCAGTGGATGGAGCGGATGTAGTAGCCCATGTCGCGGGAGGGTTGGACGTCGTCGATGCGGAAGGGCAGGACGGCGATTCCCTTGTCGACCGCTTCGCCGACTTCGCGGATAACCTGCTGCGATCGATTGGAGCCGTCGGAGAGGACAAGCACGAGCACGCGGCTGGTATCAATGGCTTCGATCAGGGCGCCGGCCCAGGTCTGGCCGGCCGGCACATCGCGGGGGGCGATCCAGCAGCGGATCTTGCGGCTCTCGAGGGTGGCGCATGCGGCGTCTGCAACGGCCTTGTCGTGACTGGAGTAGCTGATGAACACATCATGGGCCATGGTGACACCTCGCGCGAAGCGTTGGCCTGAGCTGGGCGGAGTATACCATCGGGATCGCAGGGTGTCAAAGAGAGGGCCAAGCTCCTCTCATTTGTAAGGTTCTGGTAGAATCGGCCTGCATGGAGGGCAGACTCGATGTCTGGTGCGATCACCACCATCTCGCTCCCCCTCCCCTTCGGTAGGAGGGGAGTCAACTGCTATTTGCTGCGGGCAGCGGACGGCTTTGTGCTGGTGGACACCGGGCACGCGAGCGCTCGGCAAGCGCTCCTGCGCGCTCTGGGCGACGCCGGCTGCCGGCCGGGCCTGCTGCGGCTGGTGCTGCTCACGCACGGGGATTTCGATCACATAGGCAACGCGGCTGCCTTGCGGTCCGCCTTTGGCGCGCCGCTCGCCATGCACAGCGAGGATGCCGGCATGGCGGAGCGCGGCGACATGTTCGCGGGCAGGAGGAGGCCGCGCGCGCTGGTTCGCGCCCTCGTGCCGCTGTTGGTGCGGCTGCGGCCGGCCGACCGCTTCTCGCCCGACGCACTGCTTGAAGGGGGCGAAGGCCTAGCGGTCCACGGCCTAGAGGCGAACGTGGTATGGCTACCGGGGCACTCGCGAGGGTCGATCGGCCTTTTGACGGCGGGTGGGGCGCTCTTCTGCGGCGATCTGCTCGAGAACACCGCAGCGCCAGCGCTCAACTCGCTGATAGACGATCCGGAGGCAGCGCGCGCGAGCCTCGAGAGGCTGCGCGGGCTGGAAGTCTCTACCGTCTATCCAGGGCACGGAGAACCGTTCCGGCTGGAGGAGCTCGCATAGGGGCCGCCCCGGGGAACCAGCACCCAGCGCGCCTCTCAGGGAGGGCGGCAGGCAAGCCCAACCGGCGACGGGACCGGCGTAGGTCGCCCACAAGGTGCCAGACGAGGGCGCGCGCGGCAAGGTAGGGCCTGGTGTCCGGGCCGACGCGCGAGAGGGCTGAGCGTGCCGTCACACGTGCGCGGCGAGCCACACTGCCATGTCCCCCAGCACGGTGGGATGTTCCGGCTCGTTGTGCGCCTCGTGGTAGAGCCCGTCATAGATCTTGAGGGTCTTGTCGGCCGAGCCGACGGCGCCGTGCAGGAAGCGGGCGTCGTCCGGGTTCACCATGCGGTCGGCGCTGCCGGCGTAGATGAGGATGGGCAGCCTGATCTTGCCTGCCTCCGCCGAGATGCGCTGCATCGCGCGCAGCATCTCGGCCGACAGCCGCGCCGTCGTCTTGCCGTGGTGAACCAGCGGATCGCTCACATACGCCTGCACGACGGCAGGGTCCCGGCTGACGCCGGCGGCATCTAGGCCGAGCAGCCCGGCTTTGGGCGCCAGGCGCGACAGCACCCGGCCCATGGTGCGTGTCAGCGTCGAGATGTTCGCTGGCACGCGGGTGAGGGCAGCGGAGAGAATGGCGCCTGCCAACCCGGCCTGGTGGTCGAGCAGGTAATACGCCGTGATGAGGCCGCCCATGCTGTGGCCGTATAGGAAGAGCGGCTTGTCGGGCTGGGCCTGCGCGACCGTGCCACGGTAGATATCCAGCGTGTCGGTATAGTCCTCCAGGCGCTCGACGTACTCACGGGTGCCATCCGATTGGCCATGACCGATGTGGTCGAGGCTGTAGAGGGCGTAGCCGAGCGGCACCAGCGCGTCGACCACGTTGGCGTAGCGCCCACTGTGCTCACCCAGGCCGTGCACGATGAGCACGGTCGCTCTCGGCTCGCCGTCTGGCAGCCAGCTCTGCCGGTAGATGCGCATCCCACGAACGCCCAGGAAAAAGCCATCCTCGTGCACCATGATGTCCACCTCCGCTGCGGTATTTGTGGGGCGGCAGGCACCGCGCCGCATGGACGCATTCTAGCGCCAGACAGGCAAGCCCGGCAAGCCGGGGTCCTGGAGCGGCGCGACAGGCTAGGCTCCGGGCTAGAGACGTCACACCCCCTGCACGGCAGGCGGCACGGCAAGGAGGGCGATCAAGAGCCTGAGGGCAAAGGGCTGGCGCCGTGCGCGAGCTGTCATCATCACGTCCTTGCTATGGCAGAATCACGGTGAAGCACAGCATGCCAGGTCGCCCTTGTGCACGTGGAGAGGGAGGGAGCGGGCCCCGGTGCACGGCGCCGGCCTCGCGGTTCTACTCCATCACTCCATCACTCTATCACTCCACGTATATAGTGCATTGTGGGGCATGAGTGAGAGCGCGTGTCGGCCTGCTTGACGGTCCGTACCGGCGCGGCTAGAATGGCAAGGAGCGAGGAAGTATGACCGAGGTCCTAGACTTGACGCGCTGCCTTGATGGGAATCTCCCCATCTATGCCGAGGGCGACTACTCGGATCCCCCTCTCCAGGTAGAGCCCTGGTGCACGATCACCGTGCAGGGTTTCCGGGTATCGCGCCTGTGTATGGGCACGCAGACGGGGACCCATATCGATGCGCCGGCGCACTTCCTGGACGGCGGCGCGACCCTGGAGTCCCTTCCCGCCCGGGCGCTCGTGGGACGTTACCTCTGGCTCGATCTCGATGTCGCGACGCTGCCGGACGTGGGAGAGCTGGCAGCCGCCTATGCCGGCGAGACCATGTTGTTCCTGGCGTCGCGCGGAAGCGAAGTCGCGCAGCCGCTGTTCGAGGCGTTGCTGGAACTACCGTGCCCGGTGTGGATCATCGCCGATAGCGTCCGGGTGACCGGCCGCGAGGCGCTCTACTTCCACCGCGCTCTTTCGAAGGCAGGCAGGTTCCTGATCGAGGACCTCGACACGACAACCTCGGTGCAGGTGCGCCCAGGAGGCGAGATCGTGGCCCTGCCGCTGCGACTGAAGGGCGTGTCGGGCTCGCCCTGCCGCGTGCTGGTGCGGCAAGACGAGGCCTCATCCCATTAGGCCCGTCACCAGCGCCAGCAGTACCCCTCCGGCGAGGACGCTGCCAATCTGTCCTGCAGTATTGGCCCCCATGGCATGCATCAGGATGTAGTTCTCGAAATCCTCGTCCTGTGCCACGCGTGCCGCCAGCCGGCCGGCCATGGGAAAGGCGCTGATTCCGGCCGCGCCGATGAGGGGGTTGATCTTGCGGCCGCTCAGCGCGCACATCAGCTTGCCGAAGAGAAGGCCGGCAGCCGTGTCCAGCACAAAGGCGAGCAGCCCCAGCCCCATGACGCCCAGCGTCTGCCAGTTGAGAAAGGCAGAAGCCTCCATGGTTGAGCCGATGGTAAAGCCCAAGAAGAGCGTGGCGACGTTGATGATCTCATTCTCGGCCGACTTGCGCAGGCGGTCCACCACGCCGCTCTCCCGCAGCAGGTTGCCAAGCATGAGCATGCTGACCAGCGGCAGCGCCTCCGGCACGAGAAGGCCCGCGACGATGGTGATGGCAATGGGGAAGATGACCAGCGCGCGGCGCGAGACAGGCCGGGGGGCGTACTCCATCCGTATGCTGCGCTCCTCTTTCGTCGTGAGCAGCTTCACGATCGGCGGTTGGATAATCGGGATCAGGCTCATGTAGGAGTAGGCAGCGACTGCAATGGGCGCCAGCAGATGGGGCGCCAGTTTGCTCGCCACATAGATCGAGGTAGGGCCGTCGATTGCTCCGATCACGCCGATGGAGGCAGCCTCGTTGAGCGGAAAGCCCAGAAGCGTGGCAAGAATCAGTGTGCCAAAGATGCCAAACTGCCCAGCCGCGCCCAGCAGGGCCATCTGGGGCAGGGCCAGCAGCGGGCTGAAGTCGATCATGGCGCCGACGCCGACGAAAACCAGGAGAGGAAAGAGCTCGGTCCGGATGCCGGCCTCGTAGAGGACGGCAAAGAGACCTTGGCCGTCGGCCATTCCGGTGAGAGGGATGTTGGCGAGGAGGCAGCCAAAGCCAATCGGCAGCAGGAGCACCGGCTCGTATTGCTTCACGATCGCCAGGGCGATGAGCAGGCAGCCAGCGGCGATCATGACGGCATTGCCCAAGGTGAAGTGGGCCAAGCCTTTGCTCAGCTCCGCCAAGAGTTGTCCCAGATCCATGTCAATCCCTCAGCCGGGTATGGAAACCCAGCCTACGCCGGGTATGGAAACCCAGCCTATGCCGGGTATGAAAACCAAGCCTACGCCGGGTATGAAAACCCGGTCTGCGCCGGGCAGGGATGCCCAGCCCTGCGTCAATCCTGCAACTCGACGAGAGGATCGCCGTGCTTGACGTGCTGCCCAAGCGCGACGTGCACCGCGGCGGTGGTTCCGGCGCGCGCGGCGCGAATGACGTTCTTCATCTTCATGGCTTCCAGAACCAGGAGGTCCTGGCCGCGTACCACACTGTCTCCGGGGTGGACAAGGATGGAGTCAATAACGCCCGGGATGGGCGCGCGCACGCTGCGCCCGTCCCCCGGACTGGCCGGCCCAGAAGGCGCATCCGGGCTCCGGTCCGGCGCATCGGGGCGCGGTTCAGGCGTGCCCAGCGGTGCAGGGGCGCTGGGAATTCCCTCCGCCGGAGCGCCCGCCCCTTCGGGCCACACCTCGAAGCGCATGCCATCCACCATGGCGATGACCGGGCGCTCGCTCACGTCGCCCACCTCTACCTCGAAGGTCTCTTCGCCAACGCGAACACGTACTCTCATTCCACCGTCCTCCGGCCGCGGGAGCCGGCCCGCCTGTGGGCCGCCTGCCAGGGGCTGGGCGACCCTCCGCCCGACGGCTGCGGGCGGCGCATAGGCCGGCGCGCGCGTGCAAGGGCTACGGCCACGGCGGCCACGGCAGCCTGCCTCCGCTTCTCCATGAGGTCTGGAGCTGGCAGCGGCCGCTCCTCGCCACCCAGAGAGGCTGCCTGCGGAGTCCGCTCGCGGGTCGCACGCACCAAGAGCAGCATCAGCCCCCAGAGGAGAAGGAGGGAGACCAAGACCAGCCCCATGCCAATCGCCGTGATCAAAAGACTCTGTGCCAGATCGCTGCTCACTCTTGCGCCTCACATCGGCATGTTGCCGTGCTTGCGGGCGGGGCCGCCCGACTCCTTGTCGCGGAGCGCCTCCAGTGCGGCGACCAACTTGGGGCGCGTCTCGCGCGGCTCGATGACATCGTCCACGTAGCCGGCGCGGGCTGCATAGAAGGGCGAGCCGTAGCTGCGGCGGTACTCCTCAACCAGGCGGAACCGCTCTGCCTCCGGGTCCTGGGCAGCGGCGATCTGACGGCGATACAGAATGTTGACGGCGCCCTCGGCGCCCATGACGGCGATTTCGGCGCTCGGCCAGGCGTAGCTCATGTCGGTGCCCAAGAACTTGCTGGAGAGCACCACGTATGCGCCGCCGTAGGCCTTGCGCGTGATAATGCTCACCTTGGGTACCGACGCCTCGGAGAAGGCATAGAGCACCTTGGCGCCATGCCGGATGATCCCACGGTGCTCCTGGTCCACGCCGGGCAGGAAGCCGGGCGAGTCGATCAGGGTCACGAGCGGCATGTTGAAGCAGTCGCACATCCGCACAAAGCGGGCAATCTTGTCGGCGGCGTCGATGTCCATTACGCCGGCCATGACGCTCGGCTCCTGGGCGACGATGCCCACGCTGTGTCCGCCGATGCGCGCGAGCCCAACGATGGCGTTCAGCGCAAAGCGCTCCTGGACCTCGAGGAATGAGCCATGGTCGACCAGGTGGGCGATCACCTCGTGCATCGAATAGGGTATGGCAGGGTCGAGTGGTACGATCGAATTCAGCGCCTCGTCCATGCGCCCAGGATCGTCGGCCGGCTCGGCGTACGGGGGGTTCTCGACGTTGTTGGGCGGCAGGTAAGAGAGTACTCGGCGGCAGAGTGCCAGCGCCTCCTGCTCGGTGGGCGTCGCCAGGTGGGCCGTCCCGCTAATCGCCATGTGCACGTCGACGCCCCCCAGGCTCTGAGGATCGATCTCCTCCCCGGTGACGGCGCGGATGACGGCCGGCCCGGTGATAAACATGTACGACTGCTCCTCGACCATGATGATAAAGTCGGTGATGGCCGGGGAGTAGGCGGCGCCGCCCGCGCAGGGGCCGAGCATGATGCTGATCTGGGGGATGACGCCCGAGTAGAGGGCATTGCGCCGGAAGAGCTCGGCATAGCCGCCGAGCGCCCGCACGCCCTGCTGGATACGGGCGCCACCCGAGTCGATGAGGCCGATGATCGGGCTGCCGCGCCGCACTGCCATGTCCATGACGTGGCATATCTTGCGGCTGTGCCCCTCACTGAGTGTGCCGCCCATGACGGTAAAGTCCTGCGAATAGACGTGGACGGTCCGGCCGTCGATCTGCCCAAAGCCGGTGACCACCCCCTCTCCCAGGACGCCTTCGCTCGACTCGCCCACGCCGTCGACGAGCGACAGGAAGGGCTCGATCTCCTGGAAGGTGCCGGGATCGAGGAGCAGGTCGAGCCTCTCACGGGCAGTGAGCTTGCCCTTTGCATGCTGCTCCTCGATGCGCCTGGGGCCACCGCCCTGGTGGGCCTGCCGGCGCATGTCTCTTAGCTCAAGTATGCGCGGGTCTTCGTCTACCACGTTTCTTCACCTGATTGTCTGGCGTGCGCGGGCATGGCCCGCACCTGGGTCCCTAGAGCGAACTTGGCAACTATAGCGCAGGGCTGGTCGGGAAGCAAGTGCGCTCGTGGACGGGGATGAGTCCGGGTCGGCGCCGCTTATGTGCAGACGGATAGGGCCGAAGGCTGGCGCAGCGTGCCACAGGGGTGCGCGGCACCGGGTCGGTGTGGTATACTGCGTGCGCCGGAGGTGGAGCATGGCATACACCTACACCGAGTTCGAGGGTGCGGCGGGCTTTCTGGGATCTGCGCGCGAGGTGCTGGAGCGGGAAGAGGCCGCCAACAGCCTGATGCTGGGGATCGCCCTGCGGCTGGTCGACGAGCCGGCGTATTACGGCAGCCGGCCGTACATGGCCGTGGTTGAGGCCGGGAGCACGCTGTGCGGGGCGGCGGTGATGACGCCCCCATTCAGGCTGCAGGTCTGGGCAGGCGCAGAACTGGACCAGGTGGCTTTGGGACTTGTGGCGGATGGGCTCCTGCAGGGAAGATGGCCGGTGGCCGGCGTGATCGGGTGCCAAGCAGCCGCCGAGGCCTTTGCCGTGGCGTGGCGCTCGAGAACCGGCGCAAACTGGTCGGCCGGGATGTGGATGAAGCTCTACGAGCTGCGCCATGTGGAGCATCCACGCTACCCGCCGGGCCACGCGCGGCCGGCGAGCGCACAGGACCTCGACCTGGTGCGCCGATGGGCTTGGGCGTTCCACGACGCCTGCTTCGACGACGACCGGCACGACCGCACAGTACGAGGTGCGCAGGGAAGCGTGGAGAGCGGGAGGTTGATGCTTTGGGTGGACGGTGAACCCTGTGCGATGGCTGCCCGCATCCGGCCGACGCCGCACGGCGAGGCCGTCGGTCTGGTCTACACGCCGACGGAGGCAAGGCGGCGCGGCTATGCCTCGGCCGTGGTGGCGCAGGTCTCGCAGAGGATCCTGGACGATGGAAAGAGGTTCTGCACCCTCTACGCCGACCTGGCCAATCCAACATCGAACTCGATCTACCGGAGCATCGGATACAGACCGGTGGCGGACGTCGTAGAGATCGACTTCGGGGAGGGGTGACGATCGATCTTAGCGTCCACGCAGTTGTGGGACGAGGGTTGCCACGAAGCAGCTCAGCCATCAGCCGCTGGCAGTAGGAAAGAAGGGTTGACATTCCGGCCCACCTGTGCTAGGATGGGATATGCCTTGATAGTTGAATCGTCCCTGCCTTGTCTGTCGGCGTCGATTGCCGGAGGGCCTATGTGACGTAGTGCCGCGTTCCGCAAGTGAATAGCAGGGTGGCCCCGCCGAGGCCGCCTGAAGGGAGGGTACCATGATTGCTGACCTTATCGCTCGTTTATTGGGCATGATCGTCCTGGGCATTGCCGGCTGGCAACTGGGGGAACGCCTGGCACCAGCGACCCCGGCTAACATCCACTTGCGGTGGGTCCTCATCGCGGCCGCGATCGGCGCCGTGGTGGGGGCTCTTCTCACTCCGTGGTTAACGGTCCGGCCTGCCCGCCACATCCGCCGCAGAATTCGTACTGTCTCCGCGCAGGAGCTTTTTTCCACGATCGGCGGCCTCATCTTGGGCCTTATCGTCGCCTCGCTGTTGGTGCCGGTGTTGTCCATGCTTCCCAAGCCCTTTAGCCAAATCCTGCCCCTCGTGGGGGCAGTCGTTTTTGGCTACCTGGGCATCCTGGTCGGAACGCTGCGCGGGCACGAGCTCTCCGCCCTGCTCCGCGGCCGCGGGCGCGACAAGGAGGCCACATCCCAGGAGGAGAAGCCAGTTCTCCTGGACACCAGCGTCATTATCGACGGCCGGATCGCCGACATTAGTCAAACGGGCTTCATTTCGGGGCCGATGCTCGTGCCCCGCTTTGTGCTCAACGAGCTTCAGCACATAGCGGACTCGCCCGACGCGCTGCGGCGCAACCGAGGGAGGCGAGGGCTGGATATCCTGAACCGCCTCAAGACGGAATCGCTGGTGCCGGTGCGCATCACCGACTCGGACGCACCGGAAGCGCGCGAGGTGGACGAGAAGCTGGTGATCTTGGCACGTCAGTTGCGATGTGCGATCCTCACCAACGACTTTAACCTGAACCGCGTGGCGCAGGTGCAGGGTGTCCGGGTGCTGAACATCAACGACCTGGCCAACGCCGTCAAAACGATCTTGCTGCCCGGAGAGACGATCACCATCAAGATCATCCAGGAAGGAAAGGAGTTGGGTCAAGGGGTCGGTTACCTGGATGACGGGACGATGATCGTGATCGAGGAAGGCCGGCCCTACATCGGGCAGACGATACCAGTTCTGGTCAAGAAGGTGCTGCAGCGGGCGGAAGGCCGACTGGTCTTTGCGACGCCGGAGGAAGGGAGGTAAGCGGCATGAGCGTCATCACCCTGTCTCGCCAGATCGGAGCTCGCGGAGAAGAGGTGGCGCGCACCGTTGCGCAGGCACTTGACCTTAAGGTGGTGGATGCCGCCTCGATCTTCCAGGCCGCGCGAGAGGCGGGCGTGCCGGATGTGGCCCTGGCCGAGATGGAGCTGCAGGAGGAGCGGGGCCTGGCCAACCAGGTGCTCAAGGCGCTCCGCGAGATGCCCTCGGGCACGGGCTTGCCCGCCGAGAAGGAGGAGATGGAAGCCGAGGGTGCAGCCGCCCAGCTCGAGCGATCTGGCTGGCAGTTCCCTTTCACCGGGCTCTTTTCTGCCGTCGCGCCGCCGCTGAGCGTCGCCTTTGACCGGTATGTGCGCATGGTAGGGTTGGTCGTGAAGAAGCTGGCCCGCGAGGGGAACGTCCTGCTGCTTGGGCGCGGCGGCCAAGTGCTCCTGCAACACCATCCTGGCGTCCTGCGGGTGCAGGTCGTCGCTTCGCTGCCCCTGCGCACCGAAGTGGTGATGGCCCGCCTAAACCTGGGCAAACGAGAGGCGCAGAAACGGATCCGCGCCAGCGACCGTGCGCGCTCGGATTATCTGCGGCGCTATTTCGACGCCGACTGGCTCGACCCGGCGCTCTATGACCTTGTAGTCAATACCGACCGGCTGCCCGTTCCGGCGGCTGCCCGGCTCATCATCGACGCTTGCCAAGCACTTCAGCCGGCGGAGACAAAGCCCACCGACCAGGAGTCGACACCGGAGCAGTAAGCAATTCTGGGCCGCTACCCGAGGCGCAGGAGTCCGGCTGCGCATCGAAGTGACCCTGGCCTCGCGCAGGCTCGGGCTTGGCGGAGCGCCGGCCCCATTCTGGAGGAGAGATGCCACTCACGGTCTACAACTACCTGACCCGCTCCAAGGTCGAGTTCCAACCGATCCGGCCGGACGCGGTCCACATGTACGTCTGCGGGCCCACCGTCTACGACCACGCACATATCGGCCACGCCAAGGCCTATATCTCGTTCGACATGGTGGTACGCTACCTGTGCTACCTCGGCTACCGGGTGCGGTATGTCCAGAACCTCACCGACGTGGGCCACCTGCTCGACACGGGCGAGGACCGCATAGCTAAGGGTGCCCGCCGTGAGCGGGTTGAGCCGATGGAGCTGGTGGAAACGTACATCCGCAGCTACTTTGAGGACATGGATGCGCTGAACGTTGGCCGGCCCAACATCTCGCCGCGTCCCTCCTGCCATATCAGCGAACAGATCGAGCTGACACAAGCGCTGCTGGAAAGGGGATATGCCTACGTCGCCAACGGCAGCGTCTATTTTGATGTCTCGTCGTGGCCGGAGTATGGAAAGCTGTCGGGGCGGCGCATCGAGGAGCAAGAGGAGGGCGCGCGCGTCGAGGTCTTGGACGAAAAGCGCCACCCGGCCGACTTTGCGCTCTGGAAAGCGGCTGAGCCGGAGCACATCCTGCACTGGCCCAGCCCGTGGGGGGCGGGTTACCCGGGGTGGCACGTCGAGTGCTCGGTGATGGCCACCAAATACCTGGGCCAGCCCTTTGACATCCACGGCGGTGGACTCGAAAACATCTTCCCGCACAACGAGTGCGAGGTGGCGCAAATCGAGGCCGCTACCGGGCTGCCCTTCTGCAACTACTGGCTGCTGAACAACATGGTGACGGTCGACGGCGTCAAGATGGGCAAGAGCCTCGGCAACGCCATCTTCCTGAAGGACCTCTTCAAGCGCCACAGCGCGATGACGATCCGGTTCTTTGTGCTCTCGAGCCATTATCGCTCTCCGACTGACTTTTCGGAGCCGGCGCTGGAGGCCGCTGCGCGCGGATTGGAGCGCCTGACGAGCGCGGCCGCGTTGGTGCGGGAGCGACTGCGCGAGGCGAGCCCGGGCGAGATGTGCCCCGAGATTGTCCCGAAGCTTGAGACCTGCCGGGCTCAGTTCGAAGAGGCAATGAACGACGATTTCAATGCGCCGCGCGCCATAGCCGCGCTCTTTGACCTCTGCCGTGAGGTGAATACTCTCCTGAACTCCGGCCGGGCGGTAAGCCAGGGCACGCTGGAGGCGATCGACGCACTCTTTGGCCGGCTGGCCGAGGATGCGCTGGGGCTGCGGTTGGCGGAGACGTCCGCCGGCGCCTCAACCGCTGAGCGGGAGCTGCTGGACGGGGTGGTGAGACTGCTGATCGAGATGCGGCGCGAGGCACGCGCGGCGCGCGACTGGGACCGCGCCGACGCCATCCGCACCCGGTTGGCCGAGCTGGGCATCGCCCTCGAGGACGGGCCTGAGGGCACCCGCTGGCGGCTGAGCCGGTGAGAGAGGTTCTCTACGGGCGCCAGCCCGTCGTTGAGACGCTGCGTGCCCGCCGCCGGCAGGTCTTTGGATTGATGCTTGCTCGTGGAGCACGTGGGCGAGGGACAGTGGACGAGGCACTGGCGCTGGCCTCGAGTGCAGGGATCCCGGTGCAGGAAGTCGAGCGCAGCGCGCTGGACCGGCTGGGCGGTCAGGCGCACCACCAGGGACTGGCAGCCGAGGTTTCCGGCTACCCATACGTCGGCTTGCCTGACCTGCTGGAGGTGGCGCACCGGGAAGGCGAGCCTCCCTTCCTCCTCCTGCTCGACCATCTGCTAGACCCGCAGAACCTCGGCTCGCTGCTGCGCAGCGCCGATGCAGCCGGGGCCCACGGTGTCGTGATCCCCGACCGGCGTGCGTCGGCAGTGACGCCGGCCGCGGTGCGGGCTTCCGCCGGTGCGGCGGAGCACCTGCGCGTGGCACAGGTCACCAACCTGGTGCGGGCTATGGAATCACTCCAGGCTCAGGGCATCTGGTTGGCCGGGCTAGACATGGCGCCAGAGGCGCAGGAGTACACGGAGGCAGACCTGGGCGGACCGCTGGGGGTCGTCGTGGGCGGCGAGGGCCCAGGGCTAGGACGCCTCGTGCGCGAGCGGTGTGACCTTCTGGTGCGATTGCCGATGCGCGGCCGGGTGGCATCGCTCAACGCCGCCATGGCGGGTGCCATCGCACTCTACGAGGCACGACGGCAGAGGACCGCCAAGATCTGCTCACCTCATCCGAGCACAACCAAGGCTGTCTGAGGCTGTGCGCAACAGCAACGCTCGCGGCGTGGGCCGCGAGCGTTTTGCTGGTGGGCAGGGGAGGTTTCGAACCTCCGAAGGCGGAGCCAGCGGTTTTACAGACCGTTCCCTTTGGCCACTTGGGTACCTGCCCAGGATGCAGGCCCATTATACTCGGGCCGATGAGGATGTCAACCGGCGGGCGGGCCAAGGCGCACCGGAATCGGGACCGTGATCTGTTGCCGCCGGTCCAACGACTCTCTCAGCGCCAGGCCGAGCTGATGTAGAAGCAGTTGAAGTAGGCTGTGTCGGACACGAGCTCCCACGTACCGTAGAAGGGGATGACACAAAAGCCGAGCCGGCTACACCTTCTTCCTCCCCACGAAAAAACGCCCCAAGTCCTTGGCATAGCTCGGCAGCCGGCGCCAGGTGTCAGGCCGTGTCGCCTGTCTCCAGATGCGCTTGGGGCGGAAGTAGAAGCGGCGGTAGGCCTCGTGCCACTTGTGCTCCACCAGCTCAGCCGGCAGCCCAGGCAGCTCGTAGCGTGCTTTTTCATCGTGGATGGCAAAGTCGCGCCAGTCCGTGGAATAGAGATGCCCCTTTGTACGGGCAATCTCCCACAGCTCGGTACCAGGATAGGGCGCGGCGATCATAAAGTTCGCCAGGTCGGGGTCCAGCTCGATTGCGAAACGGGTGGTGTCCTCCATGGTCTGCTCGGTGTCGGCCGGCAGCCCGTAGATGAAGAAACCCATCGTCTGGAGACCGGCCGCCTTGGCCGACCGGAACGCCCGGCGTACATCGTCGAGCGTCTGGCGCTTCTTGATCGCGTCGAGGACGGCCTGGTTGCCGCTCTCCACACCAAAGCCGACGCGCTTGCAGCCGGCCCGCTTCATGAGCCGGAAGAGCTCGTCGTCGACCTGGTCGGCGCGCATGCCGTGCACTGTCACCCACGGGACGTCGGTGAGCCCTTCGGCGATGAGCGCATGGCAGAGCTCCTTGGCACGGTCGAGGCGCAGGTTCCAGACATCGTCGGTAATGCCGATCTCGGTGGCGCGCATCTCCTTTACCAGGTAGCGCCACTCGGCGACCACATCCTGCGGCGACCGGGCGCGCCAGGTGACTCCGGTAATCGGCTTGGAGCAGTAGATGCACTGGTGCGGGCAGCCCCGGCTGGTGACTATGGTATAGGCGCGGGCGCGTGGGTCGAGGCCGTCGGTGAGCGGGTTGAGGTTGGTGTAGCGCTCGATCTTGAAGAGGTGGTAGGCGGGCCAGGGGATGCCCTCAATGCTGTGGCGCAGCGGCCGATCCGGGTTATGGACGACCCGCCCCTGCGCATCGCGCCAGCTCACGCCGCGCATGCTGCTCCAGTCGCAGCCGGCCAGCCGCTCGCGGCCTGCGCCGGGCTGCTTTCCGATCTCGCGCACGATCTCGAGGATCGTCTCCTCGGCTTCGCCGCGCACAACCAGGTCGACCTCCGGGCGCTGCATCGATTCGTCGGGCATCAGGGTCAGGTGGGGCCCACCCAGGATCGAGATGGCGCCCTGTGCCTGAGCCAGCGCGCCGGCCTCCCACGCCTGGTAGATGAGGGGCGTCGGGCTGGATATGCCGACGATGTCGTAGCGCTCGCGGGCCAAGTGCCGGGCGAGGGGCTCCTCTTCGACTTCACCGTCAAAGAGCTCCACCTCGCCGTAGCCGGCGTGCAGCAGGGAACCGGCAAGGTAGCCAAGTCCCATGTGGATGTGCCGGCGCGAGTTCCAAAGGCCCGACTGCGGGCTGACGAGAAGGATTCTCATTCCCTTCCACCCTTAACACGGTCCTCTCCCTTTGGGTTGCTCAGGGCAAGATCCTGGCAGGGAGAGGGAGGAGGGCCCGCGTGGCGGGCCGTCCGGACCAACTGCACGGCAACCAGAACCGCCAGTGCCAGGAGGCTGAGGGCGATGCCGGTTTCGAAGAACGGCACGGTCCAGAGCTTTTCCCGGCCCGGCTGGCGGAAGAGGGAGATATCGACAAAGACAAAGGCCAGAGTCGTGCCGACGAGCAGCCCCCAACCGGCAACCTGGCGCAGCCAGCCGCGAACGCCCAACCGGTCGACGATCAAGAAGAGCACCATCACGGCCGAGAGTGTCGACAGTATGTGCCAGTGGCCGACCAAGATCGAGCGCTCCACCTCCAGCCACTCCGGCAGCCGGAAGGTATCGAGGTTCATGGCAGTGTAGACACCAGGCGCGGTGACGACGGCGTTCACCAGGATGAGCTCGAAGAAGATGCCAAAGCGAACCGGGTCGCGCAGGAGGGTGCGCAGGCGTGCGCCGATGCCCGTGCGCGCCCGCGCCCCACCATCGCGGACTAGCTGCGCGAATCCCCAGCCGGCCACAAGCAGGGCGCCGGGAAGCAGAAAAGCGGAGCCGACGTTGATGACGATATGGGCCCCCTCCCAGAAAACGACCGACCAGCAGGCCAAGGTAACGATCGTCATGCCGACGATCGTCAGGGGCACAGTAAGGCGGTGGATGCGACCGCGAACCCGGTAGATGCGAATGATGAGGAGCAGGATCATGCAGTCGATGAGCGTAAGCATGATGTGCAGGTGGGCGATGATGGCGAGCTGGAACAGGGTCTTGGCCTCGACGCGGACAATGTCCTCGGCCAGGAACGCCTCGAAGCCGTTTCCGAAGAATGCGCCGGCCGATGCGCCGATGGCTGCCGAAATGAGTGTGTAGAGGGCGACCAGGAAGAAAGCCAGCCGTTCCAGCGGGAGCGTGCCCACTCGCGACTGCCCGGACAGGTCGCCCCGTGCAGCTCTCCGGGGCCACAAGCCGACGGCCAGACGCAGGCCTGCGTAGAAGACGAGGGAGAGTCCGACGAGATAGACACCGTGGGCGATCCAGCTCCGGCCGCCGTAGCCGAAGGTCATTCCGCCCAGGCTGACCAGCATGTAGCCCACGGTGATCGGCGCTGCGATCGCGCGCCGGCGGGCGTGCGCGAAGGCCTCCCGGCCCGATCCGCTGTCGGCCGGCGGGCCGAGGGGGGCGCAATCCAAGGCCAGGTAAACAAGCGCCGCGACCAAGGGCATGGCAAGGGAGTGGTAGAGCATGATGATGCGCCCGACACGCGTCGCTCCGTCCAGGTCAAGGCCGAGAAGGGAAGCCACACCCAGTGTCTGAAGGGGCCCAGAAAGGGGCGACAGCGAGGCGACTACGGCCGCGTCCCAGGCGACGGCTACCAGCATCAGCCCCGGGAGCGAGTCAAAGAAGCGGCTGTAGAGACGTGTGAGAGTTGTCAAGTCGGTTCCTCGTTGTTCTCCTCCCCCGCTGCGGCAGGGGGAGATCAATCCGACGAGGCGTCCACGGCGGCGGAAGCGATCGCCCAGGAGACGACCCCCCATGACCCGCCGCCGATCAGGATGCCCATCAGGACACTCCAGACAGAGAGAGTCGCCAGGTTGCCAAAGACCAGGCCCAGCACCGTCAGTGAAGCACCCAGAACCCCAAGGGTGAGCCCGATCTTGCCAGGTATGCCCAGTTTTCTCCAGAGGTGTCTCATTCGGCTGCCTCCTGCCACAACTCCCCTGTTCTCGCCAGAGCCAGGAGCTTGGCGAGGTGCACCGGACCCATCTCCAGGACCCGGGCAGGGATGCCGAGGTGGTACCCCGCGCGCCTGAAGCTGGCCTCCATCCTCTCCTGCATTTGCGGTGCGCTCACCACCGCGCCGTGCGCTGCCCCGGCCGCGTGGAACCGGACGCCCTCGACAACCGCCGCCAGGTCGTCAAAGACCAAAGCACAGCCCGGCCGCCGGTCTACTTCGGCCACAGCGATGCCACTCACCCGCTCCCACGGCACGGACAGGTCGTAGCCCGAGGTGAAGAAGGTGAGCCGGGTGCGGCTCAGCTCAAGGCGCCACGGGGCGCGTAAGGCACGGATCACGATCCAGCCACAGACAGCAAATGCGAGCAGGCCCAGCAGGCCCATGGTCCCGGTCATCGAGCTCAGCCCGGCGCGTCCGGGCCGAGAGCTGATGGAGATGAGCCATACGCTGAAGAGCAGCCCGACGGCAATCATGGCAAGCGCCCACCATCCCCAAAGGCGATTGCTGCGTACGACGATGGTGTCGCCGGTCATTCGAATTCGACCCTCATCCTATCGCCCTCCTCTCCGGGGTGAGCCAAGCCTAGCTGCGTTGCCACAGGTTGGCAGCCAGCTGTCGGGCACGGGCCATGATGGCTGCCTCGTCCAACGTCTGCAACTCGCGCCGCCGCATCAGGACCCGTCCGCCGACGATGGTTGTGTCCACGCCGGTCCCGTCGACGCCAAAGAGCAGGTGCCACGGCAGGTTGCCGGCAGAGAGGGGCGTGGGCGGGTCGTAGTCCACCAGGATCACATCGGCCGGCGCTCCCTGTGCCAACGTACCAAAGGCTGGGCCCAGCGATGGGAAAAAGGTGCGCGCGACGCGGGCATTGTTGGCCCAGGCCATCCCCACCACGCGATCCGCCGGCAGCGTGCGCGGGTCACCGGTGGCGTGCTTGTGCACGAGGTAGGCAGCCGACATCTCACTGAACATGTTGTTCGAGAAGCCATCATTGCCCAGTCCAACCGGTATGCCGATGTGCAGCATCCAGGGCAGGTCGGCGCTGCCCACGGCATTGTTCATGTTCGAGCGCGGGTTGTGCACGACCATCGTGCCGCTGTCCAGCAGCATCTCAGTCTCGATGCGATCGACATGAACGCAGTGGGCCGCGATCGTGTTCGACCCGAGGATGCCCCACTTCCTCAGCCGCTCCACCACGCGCAGGCCGCTTTTCTGAAGGCTGTCGCGGACGTCGGCCTTGTCCTCGGCAACGTGGAGGTGAAAGCCGACCTCCTCTCCGTCGACAGCCTCCAGACACTCCCTGAGTGTGTCATCGGAGAGGGTCAGAGAAGCATGCAGTCCGAAGGCAGCTGCGATCCGCTCATCACCACGCTGCTGACGGGCACGGGCCACGGCGAGGAAGCGGAGGTTCTCCCGGATTCCGGCGCGCATGGCGTCGCGGCCATCCCGGTCGGTGGTCTCGTAACAGAGGCACGCGCGCACGCCGGAGGTATCGACCGCAGCCGCGATTTCGTCCAGGCTGCCCGCGATCGAGCGCTGGCTGGCGTGGTGGTCGATGAGCGTCGTGGTCCCGTGGCGCACAGCGTCCACCAAGCAGACAAGAGCGCTGTAGCCGACGTCCTCGGGCCAGAGCGCCTTGTCCAGTCGCCACCAGAGCTTGTCGAGGATCTCCAGGAAGTTGGCAGCCGGATCGCCGGGCAGGGCCATACCCCGGGAGAAGGCACCATAGAAGTGAGTGTGTGCGCAGATGAGACCGGGCAGGACGAGGCGCCCGCCGGCATTCAGGTGCTCAACGCCGGGATGCTTGGCTGCCAGCTCGTCCACCGTGCCGACCGCCGCAATGCGGTCGCCCTCGATCAGGATCGCTCCGCTGGGGATGACCCGATTGGGGCTCCCCATCGTGACCACGGTTCCGTTTGTGATTAGCATGATACCGACCTCACCCCAACCCTCCCCCAGAGGGAGAGGGGTCAATGCTCAGCCGAGCGCAGGTCCTGGACGTTGAGCTGGAGGCGGCGGGTGCCGTTCCACTCGTGTGCCTCCAGAGTATAGGCGACGTCGATGCAACCGGGGATTTCCCCGGCGCGCTCACCCTGCCGCCAGAAGAGAGCATCCCACGATATGCGCCGGCCGTCGCGCAGGGTCAGCCGCAGGTGCTTGCCCTCGCCGCCAATGGCCCGCACATCGGCCACCGTGACGCCCCGGCTGACGAGAACCGGCTGTGGATTGTCCATTCCGCACGGCTCCAGCTGCTGCAGCAAGGTAAGCGTGGCCCAGTCGACCTCCTCGAGGGGCACCTCAGCATCAATCTGGAGCTCCGGCCGCAGGTCGAGTCCGGCGAGCCGCTCCCCGGCGATCTCCACCAGGCGCCAGCGCAGCTCCTCCAGCTTCTGGTTGGCCACAGTAAAGCCGGCCGCCGCGGCGTGCCCGCCGTGCCGAGTCAGGAGGTCGCCACAGCGGTCGAGCGCTTCGGTGATGTGAAACTCGGGAATGGAACGGCAAGAGCCGCGGCTTTCCCCCTCCCCGACCTCGACCACCACGGCCGGGCGGTAATGGGCGTCAGCCAGGCGGCTAGCGGCCAGGCCAACGATGCCAGGCTGGAAGGCTGACCCGGCCACAAAGAGCAGCGGAGCACCGGGATCGCCTGCCTGAACCAGGGCTTCGGCGGCGTCAAAGGTCTCTTCGGTCAGCTCCTGGCGCCGGCGGTTCAGATCGCCAAGCTGTGCCGCCAAGGCCTTGGCATGCTCTGGATCGCGGGCGGCCAGGAGATCGTACGCGGCCATGGCAGACTCAAGGCGGCCAGCGGCGTTTAGGCGCGGCCCGAGGCGGAAGCCTATGGCAGCAGCATCCACCTGGCCGCGACGCACGCCTGCGTTGGCCATCAGGGCCTCGATGCCGGGCCGGGCAGGGGCCTTGAGGGCCTCCAGCCCTCGGCACACCAGCACGCGGTTCTCTCCCAGGAGCGGCGCGAGGTCCGCCACCGTGCCCAGCGCCACCAGGTCGAGCAGCGACTCCTCGCTCAGGCCGAGGTGGTTGTCTCGCGGCTGTATTGCCCGAAACAGGGCCTGAGCCAGCTTGAAGGCGACGCCAACCCCGGCCAGCCCCTTGAAAGGGTAAGGGCAGCCAGGCTGCTTGGGGTTGATCACTGCGGTCGCCGGCGGCAGCTGGTGTCCGGGCTCGTGGTGGTCGGTGATGATGAGAGACAGGTACGGCTCGGCCTTGGCCACTTCGTGGACAGAGCGAATGCCGCAGTCGACGGTGACTACGACACGCACGCCCTTCTTGTAGAGGGCGCGCAGGGCATCGATGTTGAGGCCATAGCCCTCATCCACGCGGTGCGGGATGTAGGGCTCGACCTCGGCACCCAGTCCGTGGAGTGTCTGCACAAGCAGGACGGTGGCGGCGACGCCGTCGGCATCAAAGTCGCCAAAGACGGCGATCCGCTCGCCGACCTGGACCGCACGAACCAGGCGCTCGACCGCTGGCTGCACGCCCAACAAGGGCTCCGGACCAAGGGGATCGTACCCCAGGCCCCGGCCTTCGAGGAAGTGCTGCGCCGACTCGGGCGCGATCTTGCGGTTGGCTAGGAGCTGGGCCAGGAGCAGGGGCGCGCCGGCCCACGCTGCGTGCTGCTGCGCGTCGAGCGGCGGTTTCAGGGCCCAGCGCTTGGACAGGACAGCCAATCAGGTCTCCATACAAACGCTCCAGGTCAAGGGGTCCGGCCCCCCGGCCTGGAGCGGGACTGAGGTCAGGCGGAGCTGGGCGCATGCCAGCCGACGCCCGGCTAGCAGGACGCCGACCCCATCACTGTGGTGCGGGGCTTGCTCTACAGCCAACCCTGCTTCTTCATGAACTGGGTGAGCCAAGGAATGTCGAAATAGAGGCCCTTGTAGGCTTGGAGCGCCCAGTAGATGGTGACCAGCCAGAGGATGCTGGGTACCCAGCCGAGGCACCCCGCTGTGATGGCGCCAATGATGGCTCCCAGTATGCCGATCACGATCCAGAGGGCGATGTTGGCTGCGATCGCCTGGACGGCATGGTACTTCTGGAAGGGGCGGTTCTTCATGGTCTCTACCAGGAGGATGACGATGCCTACGATCGGAATCGGGTAAGACAGTGCAGCCATGAGCCGGTCGTTGTCGTTGGCGTCTGCTGCGGGAACTGGGTTCTCTGACATATGGCCTACCTCCGAGCGGTGTCGCCTATCGTACCAGGCGCAGAGAGCATTGTAACAGGTTCGGGAAGGAATGTCAAGCCGGGTGAGGATGGGCTTGCGGGTCCCCGAGAAGCCTGCCCCAGGATTCTGCCGGATCTTGCGGAAAGCAAGAGCGTGGGACTGGGAGCCAGAGGGGAACGATGGTAGAGTATGGGGCGATGACACGAATCGTCTTTATGGGCACTCCCAGATTCGCCGTGCCCAGCCTGGTGGCGCTGTGCGCCGAGCAAGAGGTGGTCGGGGTTGTGACGCAGCCTGACCGGCCAGCCGGCCGAGGGCGGAGCCTGGTGCGCTCCCCGGTCAAGGAAAGCGCCCTAGCGCGCGGCATCCCCGTGCTCCAGCCGCGGTCCCTGCGCGCGCCGGACGCTATCGAGCCTGTGGCAGCCTGGCGACCTGACTTGATCGTGGTGGCGGCCTTTGGGCAGATCCTGCCGCCGGCGGTGCTCGACCTACCGCCGCACGGCTGTCTGAACGTCCACGCCTCGCTCCTGCCCAAGTACCGGGGTGCAGCGCCGATCCCTGCCGCCATCCTGGCAGGCGACGAAGGGACAGGCGTCACGCTGATGCGCATGGACGTCGGCATGGACACTGGGCCGGTCCTGGCACAGGCGGAGTGGCCCATCGGCCTGGAGGACACGACGGGCTCGCTGACGACCGCCCTGGCGGAGCTGGGGGCACGGCTGCTGGGCGAGATGCTGCCGGACTGGCTCGCGGGCACGCTCGCGGAGCAGCCCCAAGACCCAGAGCGCGCAACCTACTGCCGGCCGCTGAAGAAGGAGGACGGGCAGCTGGACTGGCGACGGCCGGCAGAGGCGCTCAATCGGCAGGTGCGGGCATGCTACCCGTGGCCCGGGGCGCACACGGCGTGGCGCGGGCAGGTGCTGAAGGTGCTGCGGGCACGACCCTTGCCGGCGTGGGCCGGGGCTGGGGAGCCGGGGAGGGTGGTTCTGCTGCCGGGGTTGCTGGGCGTGGTGACGGGGCAGGGGCTGCTGGAGCTGGTGGAGGTTCAGCCGGCGGGGAAACGGCCGATGGCGGGCGGCGCCTTTGCGCGGGGGCAGCGGGGGCTGGAAGAAGCCTCGTTTCGGTAGAGGGCGCTGTCCAGAAAGCACGAGACCTGCCATGCTGGGCGCGGCGATGCATGTGACTTCACTGCGTTTCAGGCGGACTCAGAGATTCCTCGGTCGCTGCGCTCCCTCGGAATGACAGCTCTTGGACAGCCCCCCTTCGCTGGCAGGACGGACATCGCTGTGGGCCGACCACCCAGGAGATGAGGCCTACTCTACCCTCCCGAATTTGAGAACCCGGTGCGCGTTTGTGTCGGTCACGTAGATGTTCCCCTCGGCGTCCACGTCGATCCCCGTGGGCAGGCTAAAGGAGTTGGCATCGAAGCCGTAGGTCCCGAAGACGGACACAAGCTCGCCGGTCTTGGTGAAGATGACCACCCGGTAGCCCTCTGGATCTGTTATGTAGACTCTGTCCTGGCCGTCGATCGCCAGGTAGGGCTTGTTCACGATCGACTGTCCCGCCCAGGCATCCACCTGCCATTCCTTCGTCCAGAGCCGCAGGGAGTCGTAGACGTCGACCTGCCGGTTCCAGGTATCCACCAGGTAGATCTGCCCTGCCGAGTCGACGTCGATACCGACCGGCTCGTCGATCTGTCCCTGCGCCGCGCCTGCCGTTCCGAAGATATCCAACAGGGTGCCTTCCTTGGTGTACACGAGCACCCGCTTGTTGCCCGTGTCGGTCACCAGCACGTTCCCCTGGGCGTCGATGGCGACGTCGCGCGGCCCGTACATCAGGTCAAGGCGCTCGGTGGTCTGGCCCAGGGTACCCCACTTGCGCAGGAAGCCGACCTGGTCAAACACCTGCACCCGGTGATTCCAGGTGTCGGTCACATAGACCAACCCCTCGGCGTCGACGGTGATGCCCCACGGCTCCTTGAACTGGCCGTCGCCCAAGGAGAGCGGGCCGGAGCCGTCAGGGTCCTCGCAGCCCAGCCCGGTCTCGATGTCGCAGTAGCTTCCCCACTGCCGCAGGTAGTCACCGTTTGCGTCAAAGACCTGGATGCGCGCGTTGTCCGAGTCCACCACGTAGACATAGCCGTCCGGACCCACGGCGATGCCGCGGGGGTGGTTGAACTGGGCTGCGTCGGTGCCCATCGTCCCCCACACCGCCGTTGAGGGGTGCTGGACCGCGGCCTCGGCATAGGGGTCGAGCGGCTCCTCCGACACTGGGGCCGGCCCTGCCCCCTGATCCCACATCTGCGAGGCCACGTCCCTGCGCACGCAGAAGTAGAAGATGTCGACGTGGTACCACTCGTCGGTGCTCTTGGGATACTTGCGCCAGTAGAGGATGTTCCACAGTTTTTCGCGCTGCTCCGGCGTGCTCAGGATCTTCCACACCCGCTCCCAGGTCAGGTCAAAATACTGCTGGTTGGGCCACCAGCGCAGCCGGCGCTTGAAGCAGTTGTAATCATCACCCAGGAAAGGCTTGACTTTGGATTCATTGGCGATGCCGTAGAGGACGACGGGCACGTTGAGCTTGTCCCGCGTCGGCGTGCTGCCGTAGAAGGCGCGGTTGGGGTACTCGCGCATGTACCACTCCAGAGGCCAGGACGACTCGTCGTCGTAGGCCACTGCGATTTGCTTGTCCCCCACCGTGCGCGCGGAGATGTCGGCTATTTCGTTCATCGTGAGCGGCAGATCAGGCGTGCCGTGCGCGTAGACCAGAAGCTCGGTCGCCATGTCGCGGTTCCTATAGGCCGCCATCCAGGCGGAGCGTACCGTGAAGAGGCCCACGACAATCACCAGCGTCGCCAGAGCAGCCGTCCAGGCGAAGCGCCCACGCAACTGCCGTGCCAGAATGGCTACCAGGACCGCCAAGCTGAGCGTGACGAGGAGCGTCAAGATCCAGCCACCGGTCGCCTTCAGATCCCAGAGCGACATCCCTTGGAACGGCTGCACGGTGATGAGGCGGAGGATACCGAAAGCCGTCACCGGCAGCAGGAGCACGAACCATGCACCGCCCCGCCGCCACACTTCGCGCCACTCAACTCGCTCAAAGATGTCGCCCAGGAACTTGGCTGTCAGCAGCACGAGCGGTATCGTTAGGTGCATCCCCATGAAGGGCATCTTCTCGCCCGCCCAGGTATAGAGGATCAACGTACCTGCGTTCCAAAAGGCGAGGAAGGCGATGAAGACCGATTCCTCGCGCCACGATGGGCGGCTGTTGCGCCGCCCAACCGCCTCGTCTTCACCAGGAGCCTCCGGCTCGCCCCGGAGAAGGACCACGATGCGGCGGATGAGGTAGTAGACGGTCGCCGCAGCGCCAAAGAGCAGCGGCAGGAAATCGTACATGCCGAGCAGCAGGAAGTAATAGTACCAAGGCTGGCCGCCGCGGTTGACATCGTGCTGTGCCAACCAGTAGGTGAGGGATGTAGCCAGCCCGGCAAAACCTGCCGGGTTGGTGAAAAAGGTCGTGTAGAGCAGGGTATAGATGAGGAAGAGGATAAGGGCCACGATCCCCCAACGTTTCCAGTGGAAGCGGCGCACCGCGACGGCCTCCACGTCTCCCAAGGGACTCGTGACCTGCACGAAGCTCGTCCTCCACGAGAAATCGCGCAGGGCCTCAGCCAGCCGGCTCCTCAGCGGGTAGCGCGACGGGATCAGGATTGTGCAGATAGCGCCGGCTGCAAAGATCATGCCGATCACGCTGCAGAGCGCGCCGATTAGCTCCAACCCTTTGCCTGCCGTCTCGGCCAGATCCGTCCCGGCGGCGGCTTCTGCAGCGCGGGCACCGGCATGGCTGAGCAGCGCCCCGCCCCCCAGCAGGGAGGCTGAAAGCAGAAGAGCGCCCAGAAAGAGCCAGAGGTGGCTCTTCTGCTTTGTCTTCTCCCACACCAGAAGGGCAACGAGGTAGAGCACAGCCAGGAAGCCGAACATGAACGAGGTTTCCTTCGTGCACACGGCGAGCGCCAGCGCCGCCATACCGGCGTACATCCAGGCAGGCTTGTGCGCATGGAAGAAGTGGAACATGGCCGCGATCATGACGATCGTAAAGTCGAGGAAGTAGATGTCCATCCAGACCATGCGAGAGTAGAAGAGGATGTTGGGCGAGATCAGCACCCCGAGCGAGGCAAGGGCTGTGCCCCAACGACCGAGCCAGCGCTTGAGGAGCAGCGGGCTCATGACTGCCAACACGCCGAAGAAGGCCGGCATGATGCGCGCAGTGAAGTCGGTGTCCCCGAAGAGGGTGTAGCCCAGGGCGATGATGTGGTATAGGAAGGGCCCGTGCATCATCGGGTTGTGCTGGTAGCCAGTTCCGTTGTACAGGTAGTAGGAATAGAGCGCATGTGAGCACTCGTCGTGACTGAAGGCGTAGGCGCCCAGGTTCCAGAAGCGCGAGACGATCGCGATCAGCAAGATCGCCGCGTAGAAGGCCTTCTCCCAGGTCGGCTTGAGCACCTCCACCAGGGTAGTGTCCAGGAACGACTTGTTCTCTTCTTGCATTGTCAACCCTCAAACGAGGCTCTGCTCACCCCGGCTCGCCATCCTCGTCCGGGAAGCGCGACCTCTTGGTCGCTTCGCTCCCAGGGACCAGCGCGGCCGGCAGGAGCCCATGGCTACTCGCCGGTCCTTACCCAGAGCGTTATGGATCGGTCGCGCACCGGCTGGCTGCCTGCTCCGTACAGGAGCCAGCTCACCAAGGCTTGCCCAGAGAGGCCGTGCGGCCGCCAGGAGACCTGGTAGGGAAAGACAGCTCCCTGGTAGGAAGCTCCCTCAAAGCCCGGGCCGCCATCCTGCTCTTGCGACTCGGTCAGGGCGACCAGGGGCGGCTCGATTGCCGCGTGCAGCGGCCCCTGCTTAAAGTCCCGCAGAGCCCACTCAATCGCCGGCCCAAGGTCCTCATCCACAGCAGGCGCGAGCGCATGGGGATCGCCGGTTTTGTTCAGGGAGAGCATTTCGACCTGGGCGACCAGCTTCTGAACGTCCGGAGCCACCGTCTGTCCGACCATCAACTCGCGCGGATCACCGGAGTGGAGATGGCTGAGTCCCCATGCCGAGCGAAGTCCCCACCACCCCAGCACCAGGAGTAGGGCCAAGCAGCCGCCGGCAGCCAGCACCTCGGGGCCGCGGAGGGCCGAGGCGGAAGCCGCCACTCCGACAACCAGAACGAGGGCCAGCAGCGCCAGCAGGAGGTAGCCGGTGCTGGCTGGGAGCGCCCGGCCCACGACCGACACCGTCTCGGCACCCGTGAGCGAATAGGCGCTGAGCTGAAGATAGACAAAGACAGAAAGCGCGACCAGCGCCCCGGCAACCAGGAAAGCATCTGCCCAGCGAACACGTTGGCGCGCCCACTTCCAGGCTCTCTCCAGCGCCCGCCCGCCGAGGAGGGCCAGCGGGACCACGACCAGCAGCACATCTCCAGGAGTGCGGCGACCGGCGATCGCCAGCACGGCGGCGGCCAGCGCCCAGAAGATCGCGAGCGCCTCCAGGGGAAAGCCGGGCCGCAGGGCTTCCCGCCGGTGCAGAACGTCCGCCGCCCCGGCCAGACCAAGCACGAGCACAAGAGGCTCGTAGCGCAGCAGGAGCCAGAGCGGGTAGGCAAAGCTGCGGCCTGACGCCTCGGGCGCAAAGCCCTGTGCCCACGCACCAAGCAAATTGGCGACCAGGCCGGCATTCTCCGGCCGCAGCGCATACGCCGTCGCCACCAGCCCGAGCACGGCCAAAAAGATGGTCGCTGCCCTGCCTGCCCAGCGCTTTTCACGCTGGAGCAGGGAAATCGCACCACGCAGGGCCGGCCAGCCGAACCGGTGCTGCGCACCGGACGAAGCGGCCCCCGCGGCGGCGGGCACCAAGCCAAAGAGCAGCAAGACCAGGAGCAGGGTCCAAGTGCCTGCCCCGGCGCAGAGCCCCAATCCCAGCGTCCCGGCTGCCAAGTAGAGCCCGCCCGGCCGCTGAGTGCCGGTGAGGTGCACGAGTCCAACGACGATCGCCAACCCGCAGGCAGCAACGACCACTGCGCCATCCAGGAGACGCGACTGGTAGACCGCCGAAGGTGATATCGCCAGGAGCAGGGAGGCGACCAGGGCGCCGCCGTGGCCCAGCCGCCCGCGCAGCCCGTAGGGTAGGAGCGCGAGCGCTAGCCCGGCGAGCGCCGGCAGCCAACGCGCAGCCGCAGTGCTCGCACCGGCAAGAGTGAAGCCGGCCGCATTGGCCGTGAAGAGCAGCGGCACTGTGCCCTCCGGCACCGCTTGCTCCCCGTGCAGGAAGCGGTAGGCCGCCAGCGCCTGCGCGGCTTCACCCTGGCCCAGCGGCTGGAGCCCCAGCTGCGTCCATCGCAGCCCAACCGCCAGCAGCGCCAGCAGTATGTATGCCGCCCCCTCGACGGTGAAAAGCCCCGTCCGGCGGCACTGACCATCGGGTTTTGCGCTCATGCTCCCCTGCCTAGTCGTGCAGCCCTGCATGCCCTAGCGGCCGGCGCCGGGCACACGGTAGATGGTGACGCCGCCGGAGCGGTAGACCGCCTCCAGCCACGCCTCGAATTTCGCCAGGCCGCGCGCCTCGTATTTGCTGCGTTCCAGAGGTCCGACGTACACGTACTCCACGTTGTGCCTACTCAGCAGCTCCGACGCGGCCTCGCGGCTGATGGTGTTGTAGATCGTCTGGATGTCGGGCTCGCGCGCCGCCTGGACCGTGTAGTTGCCTCGCCACTGCCCTTCGTGCCCAGCCCACCCCAGAAGGGTTGGCAGGCCGGTCAGTGCCGAGACGCGTCCCTCGTAGACGTAGGAGCTTCCGCCGGCACCCGGAGCCTCCAGGATCACGGGCGCGCCCTCCACGTTCTCGTTGAGCCAGGCTATCGCCGCGTAGTCATCCGGCTGGCTCTCGGCCAGGTAAGCCATACCGTCGAGCGTGGGCGCATGTGCAAAGCCCCCTCCCCGGCTGATGTTGCCCAGGGCGGGGTAGACCATCCCCAAGCAGAACAACGACCAGAAGAGCGCGAGAAACGTGGCTCGCACCCAACCGCGGCGCCGCCCCAGCCAGTACACGGCATAGGTTGCGGCTACGCCGAGAAGCACCCAGGCCTGGAAGTAGAACTTGAAGATGGTGTTCATTCGCACGCCAAAGTTGTCCACAAGGTAGACAAACTCGACGCTCAACGTGAGCAGCAAGCCGGCAGCGGCGCACACGGCGGCAAAGAGGAGACTGATTTCCGCGGGCCTCTCGCCCTCCCCGGGCAAGCGGCGGCTGCGCTGAGGCGATGAGTCGCCGAGAACCAGGTTCTCAGGTTCCGCGTCCTTTTCCCTCGGGGAAGGGGACGCTGTGCGCACGACCACCACAGCGCCCAGTGCCGCCATCCCCGCCACCACGACGGGCATCACCCAATAGCGCAGCTTGACCAGCGCCAGCTGGCGTAGCAGGACGGGAAGGGATGCATCGCCGACCAGGGCCGCCACCGCCGGGTCACTCCGCACCCTGTCCAGGAACTCCCTGCCGGCCGGCGCGACCAGCATGCCCGCCACGATCAGGAGCATCACCGCCAGCGGTCCCAGCAGAAAGCCACCGCCCCAGCCCAGCCAGCTCGCCACAAGCCGACGCGCCGGCATGTACCGACGCAGCTCGTGCGCAGCCAGGACGAGCATGCCGCCGATGGCTACCAGAAAGGGACCGAAGATGACGAAGTAGTGACGGAAGCGTGTGCCAACGTAGGCCGTCGGCAGGACTCCACCAGCCTGTGATTGGAATCCCAGGTAGAAGGGCAGATACAGCAGGAGACAGGCCAGACCAACCGCTCCCCCCACGATCGCTATTTCGCGTATGGTTTGCCAGGTGCCCCGCCCTGCGCGCCACCGGCCAAGCCCGTAGGCCACCAGCCATATCACCAGATAGACCGGCATGTCCCAGGTGTTCAGAAAACCTAGCGCCCCAAGGCAGAGGGGCACCAGTCCCGAGATACCTACGAGCGGTTCCCACCACTTTCCGGCACCGTGTCGCGGGTGGTCGTCCTGCTTCCCCTGGTGCAGTGCGGCCAGGGCCACCGCGAGTCCCAGCAGGACAAAGGGCAGCGCCAGCACATGGGGATGCATGTCGCCCAGAAGGAAGGAGAAACCGGGAAACTCGTCGATCGGCTCGACCGGCACCGGCTTTCCCAGGGGATCCAGGTCGTTTATGACGCGCGACGCACGCCACCACCACCAACCGCTACGCGACGGTATCACGCTGGGTGCCACCGACGGATCGAACGCTCCATTGATCTCCAGGATGTCCAGCCACCGGAAGAAGCGTTCCGGAAGAGCCTTCAGGCTGTAGAGCACCTCGAAGAAGCCCTCCAGGTTGCCGAGCACTGCCACCAGCACCGAGCCGAGCAGGCCGTAGGCGATGGACTTGCTGCCCTCACCCCGGGAAAGAGGGTGATGCGCTCCCACCAAGTTGTAGACCAGGCCAAACGCGCCGGTGCACGTCAGCGCAAAGAGCGAGGCCAAACCGACGTTGAAGGTAAGGTGGGCCGCCAGCCCGGTCAGCTTGGTCAGCATGGCGATCATGACGTAGCCGAAGTAGTAGTAGCTTATGCCATAGCCGGCCAGCCAGGCATCGTGGGGGGGGAAGGTGGCGCTGCGGCCGATGGCGTTGAGGTACATGATCTCCATGAACTTTTCGCCGCCGGAGGTCGCCAGCTCGGGGCTGTAGGCCCGGATGAGCGACCACCCGCCCAGCGTGACGGCAAAGAGAAGCTCCACCGCAAGCACCAGGCGCCCGTGGCCGCGCAACCACTCCCAGAGCCCTGGCTCACCCACCCTGCGCCCGCGCAGGTAGACGGCGGTCGACGCAAGTGCTACCAGAAGCAGACTCGCCAGCGCACCGCCCAGGCTGTTGCGCAGGAGGCCCAGGGTGGCTCCCATCCAGAGAGCATAGCTCGCCAGCAGGAGACCCAGTGGGCGTGCGAAGGCGTACCCGCGATCGGGTAGGTGACGGAAGAAGCGGAAGGCCAGCGGCAGCGCGGCCAGGCCGGCAACCTCCAGCCAGAGCCACCAGGCAAGGACGGTACCCATCAGGCTAACTCAGGCCGAGGGCGGTGGACGACAGACCATGGACTGCGCAGGATGGACCGCAGACCGCAGGCCATCGTCCGTCGTCCAGGGTCCGTAGCCCGTCACATATCTTCACCGCACCACCTCGTAGATCGTGACCCCTTCGTTCTGGTATACCCGAGCCAGCCGGCCATCGTTCACCATTCCGTCGAACTTGGCAAGGCTGTCGCTGGCGTAGGCGGCCCGCTCCATCGGGCCGACGATGATGTACTTGACCCTGTACCGGTCCAGCACTTGCCGAGCATCGTCGGCGAAAGGGGTGTCGTAGAAGAAGTTGACATCGGCCATGCGCTCGAGCACCTGCTGGTCGCCAGCCACAGCCCTCTGCTGCCGTTCGTGCCAGTTCCAGCCGATCACCGACGGCAGCCCGGTGTTGGTGGCATAGCGTGCACCCCAGTGGTATTCTCCCGCATATCCCTCGATGATGGCCGGCGAGCCGACGATGTTGTCGAGCATCCAGCGCATCGCTTCATAGTCCCACTTCAGGTCGAATTCCTGGTTGTAGTCGGCATAACGCGCCGTCTGCATGTATGCCCAGCCGTCGAGCCCACCCGGGCCGGCCTGCCCGAAGAAGCGGTCCTTGACTTTGGCCACACTCCCCAGGATGGGGTAGAGCGCTGCACAGAACACCAGCACGGCCAGAACCGCCAGCCACAGCTTGCGCCCCCAGCCCCTCCGCCGCACGTGAGGCAGAATGCGCCCCAACGCGGCTGCGGCGGCGACACCCCACAGCAACCACACCTGGAGGTAGAACTTGAATACGGTGTTCATGCGGCCGATGTCGCCCTGAAGGACCAGAACCTCAACACCCAGGCTCATGGCCAATCCAAGCAGGACGAGGGTCGCCCACAGGCGCTCTTCTGGGTCGGCACGCCGGCGGAAGAGGAGCGACAGCCCCAGCAACCCGATCGGCAGCCCAAGGGCCCAGGTACCCAGGCCACGGTAGGCGTAGCCCCCTGGCTCGACGTCCGCCTTGTCGCTGGTGAAGGGCAGCAGCCCGGGGACCAGGAGCACGGCCTCGACGACGACGAGAAGCAGCAGCGCGAGCCAGAACCAGCGCCCCACCGGGAGCCCGCGCACGCGCGCAATGCGGGCCGCGCGCCGCAACCGCCTTGGCCTCCGTGCGTAGCGCAGCGTCAACGCCGCACGCCACACCAGCGGATCGGGCCGAGTGCCGCGGCCCCGGCGAAAGGTGCGCACGAGCAGGTAGCTGACGACGACAAAGAGGAAAAGCCCGTGTACGATTAGGTAGTCCCCCGGCGAGGTGCGCGTCCCCTGCCACAGGCCGAGGCTGTTGTAGTAGGCTCCGTAGCTCTGCCAGAAGGGCCGGTACAGCGCCCACCAGCCCAGCACGAGCACGAGGGCAAACTGCCAGGCGATGAAGCCGAGGGGGCCGAGCAGTCTCGCATGGGCCAGGCCGCCCACTGCCTTGTCATGCTGAGCGCAGCGAAGCATCTGGCCTTCAGCCACCGGAGGCCCTTCGCTTCGCTCAGGGTGACAGGTCTGGGAGAATTGGGGGACACTGCCCACGGCTGGCCCCCACTCCTGCCGGTACCTCGACGCCTCACCGATAGCCAACGCGCCGAGGGCCAGGATGAGGTGGGGCGGGACGTCCCAGGTGTTGGTCGTGCGCATTGCGCCGATGACAAGCGCCCAGAAGACCAGGAGCGCCACGAGTGTGCCGAGCACGCGGAGCCGCTCGCGGCGTGCCGCACCAGCTGCCGGCCGCCGCACGACAGAAATGGCGGCCGAAAGAGACAGGAAGGTGAGCGGCATGGCAAGAAGGTGTGCGTGCAGGTCTGCGTAGAGGAAGGTGAAGAAGGGAAACTCGGTGATGACCGGCTCATAGCTCGCCGAGGTAATGGCGCGACTGGCGTTCCAGTACCACTCGTCCAAGCCCACCGGAAGCGTGCGGCCGGAGAGAACCACCTGCCACAGGCCAACGGCGGCGCGCACCAGCCCATCCAGGCCTGGGATGGTGCTGTGGAACTCGGGCAACAGGCCTCGTCCGAGCGCGTCGACGACGAGCGCGATCTCGCCTAGGTTGCCCAGCACTGCAACCCCCAAGGCGGCGGCAAGGCCGACCAGGAGGGGAGAGAGGCGGCGAGGGCCGGGCGCCACCGACACCCCATCGCTCTCCCTCGAATTCAGAGGGTGGCGATGGACGAGATTGTACGCAGCGCTAAAGGCGCCCATCGCCGTCATGGCGAACCACGCCGGGATGGCCAGGTTGTAGGCTACCGAGGGCACGATGCCTATCAGCTTGATGAGCGTGCCGGCCATCACCTGCCCAAAGTAGTAGTAGTTCAGGTAGCCGCCTGCGAACCAGGGGTCATAGGGCGGGAACTCGGTAGACTTGATGACCGCGTTCAGGAAGGCAAAGTCCATCGGCTTCTCGCCGCCCTTGTAGGGATGCCAAAGGTCGGGGTTGCCCCAGCGGATGAGCAGGAAGAGGAGGAAGAAGGCCAGGAAGAGCCCCTCCGTGAGCAGTATCATCCGCTTCTGTCCGCGCCAGAGGCAGGCCATCCGCCGGCGCTGCGCCGGAAAGGCAAACGAGGCAATCGACAGCAGGGAAAGCAAGCCAAAGGCCAAGCCGATCGTCCCCCGGCTGTAGGAAAGCGGCGTCAGGTTCGTCAGAACCCAAGAGAGCCACGCGAGCAACAAGACGCCCACCGGCCGCGCAAGGATGTAGCCCTGGTCGGGCAGCCACCGAAAGAGGCCGGTCGTGAGCGGGAGCGCGACCAGGCCGAGCACCGCAAGGAGCAGGAGCCAAGCCAGCACCGGCACACGGTTGGCCAGGCTGTCGCTCCTGAAGATTGACGCCCAGGTCCCGCCCTCCTCCTGCACGCGGCGCTGCGCCTCGGTCAGCAGCAGGTCCCTGCGCCCTTGGCCCGCCGGCGCCCCGGCGGGCGCCCGATCCAACTTGCGCTGCTCACGCTTCCACTGGCCCACGTCGCGCGCCAAGAGCCCGTGCGCGATGCCGTCCCAGTCCAGGCCTTCGGTCAGCTGCGCGCGCACGGTCGTGACGTCGAAGGCAGACGCCTTTCGAAAGATCTGCACCTTGGGGTGGTCGTATACGGTGAACTGCTCCTCAGCCCGGTCGTCGTTGAACTCGATGCCCAGGAGGCGGGGGTAGGAGGTGAACTCGGCGACCTTCTCAAATCCCAGATCGCCGGCCTGGAGCAGCTCGTAGTAGCGCGTGGTGAAGGGGAAGCGCATCGGCAGCCGCGGGATCGAGGTGGAGAGCCGGCCACTGCTCATCGCGATGTAGTCAGCCTGGTCGAGGTCGCTCAGCAGCTTCTCGAGCTTTTCCGGCGTATCCTCCCAGTAATTCGTCAGCTCGATGCCCTTGTACATGCCCCCGTAGGCGTTGTAGCCGAACATGTTGAAGGGCAGCGGGTCGTCGTAGTGCTCCGTGGCGATGGTCGAGCCCGGGGGTATGTTCTCGTACATCCACTCGGTCGCCTGTACGCGGGTGACCGGCGCGAGGTACACCTGGATGAAAGCTAGCGCCCACAGGAGGGTCCCCAGCAGGACGGCAGCGCCTAGCGCCCCGGCCGCGACTCGCAGCCCTTTGGAGCGGAGCTGCGCCCAGTCCCACAGCCACACGACCAACCAGCCAGCAAAGAGCGCCAGGCAGGGGTAGAGGGGGAGGAAGTAGCGAAGCGACTTGACGTACTGGGCGCCCTGCCAACCGAAGATGAGAAGGACCCAGGCGAGGGGGAGGAGTACGGCGGGCGATGGACCTTCTTTCACTGCCTGCGGTCCCTGGTCTCCAGTCCGTCGACCTCGGCGCCACCAGCGCCTGAGGAGCAAGAAGAGTGCAAGCAGCACGCCGCCGCAGGCGGCCGCACCGAAGGGGACTCCCATTCCCCACACGACGGTGTTGTAGAGCGGCCAGAGCCAGGGCTTGCGCCCGGCCCACTGATGCCCCCACGGAACGTCGGCGGCACCCGTCTGCTGCCCAGCTGCCTCCAGGATGTCGGCGATCCAGCGCGGGTTGGGCATAAAGACCGCGCGCAGCGGCTCCGGTATCTTATCCAGAGCGCGGAGCTTGGGCTGAAAGGCCTCCGGCACCTGGGCCCAGCCGGCATAGTTCGGCCCGGCCCAGGCATAGGGCTGCGCCACGCGAGAGACGCCGAAGGCCACGACGGCCGCCAGCAGCAAACCGCCGAGTGCCGCAAGGGTCGCCCGGCCGCCAGGCTTGCCCGCCGCCGCCTGCCGGCGCACCCGGAGCCAAGCCGCCAGCACGACGACGAGCACGAGCAAGAAGACCGACACCTTGCAGGCCAGCGTCAGCCCCATGGACAGCCCAAGCCCGACGAAGGCTGCCCATCCCTTGCCCTCGACGACGTCGAGCATGGCCATGAGCGTACACAGGACAAAGAAGGAGAGGTAGGTGTCGACGGCAAAGTAGTGCGAGCCTTGGATGTCGAGGACGGCCAGCGACAGGAGGAAGGAGGCAGCCAAGCCCACTCGCCAGTCAAAGAGGCGCCGCGCGAAGAAAAAGAGGAGAAGCACGGTGCCGAGATCAAAGAGCGCCGACAGCACCCGGCCCACGAGATGCACACGGTCGTAACCGGAGAGGGGCACCCAGGTGATGGCCCACATGGGCACCTCGGTCCGGGCGGAGACGTAGGCGTGGACGGCAGCATCAAGGCCGGCGGCCACTGCCTTCGTCAGGAAAAGGGGCAGCGTGCCGTAGAAATACACCGTCTCGTTGTTGCGGGGGTTCAGCGGCGAGTTGCTTGTGTCGAAGTACTCCGCCACACTATCCGGCCAAGAGATGGCCGTGACGACCATGGTGGTAAAGCGCTCGTCGGGGTGGATGTGGTAGGTGCCCTTGTCCCAGTTGACGTTGGTGAAGCGAAAAGTCGCCCCCATCGCCAGGATGAGAGTGAGGGCAATCCAGGTCCATGCGGCGCGGCCGCGCCGTCGCGGCGCCGGTTCCGGTTGCGACATGGCGCCTATTCTACCATCCTTTGCGCCGGGCTGCAACGGTTGAGAAGGGGATAGGCTGCCTGCCTAGTGAGTGTGCACGTGTCCCACAGGACCACGGCACGGGCCCTGCCCCGCGCAGTGTTGGCCTCGACCCTCAGCCGCTTGTGCGAGAAAGCGGGGGAGCCGGCGCATCAGGAGTGCCCTGCGCCGCTACGCTCCGCCGCCTGGCGCAGCGGCGTGAGGAGCAGGATAGTAACGAGCCGCCAAACAAGCCCGGCAAAGGTGAGCGCCCAAGCCACCAGGGCAACGTACACGAAATAGCGAGGGATCGCGATCAGAAACGGCAGGTCGAGGGCCTTGGCCAGCTGAAAAGTGCAGGTCGTGTACATCCCCAGCGGAAAGACCATGCCCCAGTACTGAGGGTCGTAGCGCAGCGGGAAGCGTTTGACCAGGTGTCGCCAGACACCCAGGAGCACGAGGAGTGGGATCCACCAGGTGGCCGCTGCCCAGAAAAGGATGTTGGCGCCTTTCAGAAAGGGCAGCAGCTCGCCCAGGAAAGCCCACTCGCCCGCGTTGAGGATCAGGGTACCGCCGGAGAGTGTCGTTATGGCGACCGCGCCCATGAGAATCCAGTAAGTCGGCGCCAGCTGCCTGGGCTCCATGCGGAAGAAGAAAAGCCGGTAGACGATCAGGCCGGCGATGAGCAGATAGAGCACACCGCCCAGCAAGTACATGGTTAGGGCGTAAAACAGGAGCGTTTCCTTGGGGCCGGCCATGCCTTTCGCCAGCAACGTCCCCAGGACCGAGATTGCCTGGGTACCGACCACCGCGATCAGCCAGGCGCCGTTGATTCCTCCGTCCAGGCTGGGCTTGGGGTCCTTGACCGTCACCGCGGTGAAGAAAGTGTAGATCAGCAGGTGCCACAGGCCGAAGCCGAGACACCAGAGGATCAGAGCAGGTGTGCGATTGCCCTCCAGGAGAACAAACTGGTTGCCCAGCACGCAGGTGCCGACGACGAGCGTGAAGAATCCCGGGCCGCGGACGTGATCGGTCAGATCGGCGAGCAGCTGCTTTGGGTAAAGCAGAAGCCGCAGCAGCAGAAGCGCCCACAGAGTGCCGTACGCTACCTTATTGACCAGAAAGAGCGCTTGCGCGAGCCATTCGAAGCCAAGCAGGTGACAAGCGATGGAGACGATGCCGGTGGCCATCACCAAGGCAAAGTAGCCCGGGAAGAGGTCGCGGGTGCTTTCCTTCACAGTGGCGGACCATCGTCTCACGTTACTGCCCCTTCTGAGATTCGGGCCGCCGGTTCCAGGTGACCGCCTGGAGCCTGCGCCAGAGGTAGGCGATGGGGAAGGCAAGGAGGTGCACAAGCCGGCTGAAGGGCACGAGGGCGATGAGCAGCGTCGCGTTGAGAAAGTGCAACTTGGGGATCAGGGGAAGGGCGGCTACGGTCTCGGTCTGCGGCCGGAAGGCTGCCAACGACTGCACCCAGGGTGTGGCCGTGTCGACAAACCAGGCCGCGCCCCAGCGGTAGAAGAATGCGGTCCACAGCCCGAGGAAGATCTGATTGAGCAGCAGGGCAAGCACCGCCCAGTCCATGGGGGTCGTAACGACCCTGAGCTTGGGATTGGAGAGCCGCCTCACGATCAGCACCAGCATCCCGGCAAAGGCTAGCAGCGCGAGCACCTTGCCAACCAGCTCGGCGAGGTACAGCGTCGCCGGCGTACCGTGCAGCAGGGCCATTACCCGAGGGATCACAAAGGCACCCAGGTGGATGAGCAAGATCGGCACAACGCCAAAGTGCCAGGGAACCGCGCCCCAGAAGAGCCACCTGCCTTCGAGCCACTGCGAGGAGAGGCTGGAAAACGTGAACTGATGGGCGAGGAAACGATAGAGGCTGACGCCTACGGCCAAGGCAACCGCAAGGTACGGGAACACGATGAATAGGACGGCGTCACGCATCGTCCACCCCTGTCCTTTCTGATTTTCCGAGGGCCAACCAGAGCGCGGCGATCACCTCGGAGTAGGGATTGTCGCTCGAGCGTTCCAGCGTTTGTCGCATCTTGTCCAGAGCCGGGACCAAGCCTTCGTCCAGCAGCGCCCTGCTGAACTCGTCCTCCGGTCCCAGGGCCAGGAAACGGAGGACCACGGCTATGTGGTCAGGAAGCTCGCTGCCTGGCGAGAAGCCCTTCTCGCGGTACCCCTCGTTCAGGCGGGCCATGAAGAGTCCCCGCTTGTAGCTGTCGCCAAAGAGCTGGTAGCCAACGTAGGGCGAGCAGACGGCCTGCAAGTCGAAGGTACGGGTATAGAGCTCCTCGATGCGCGCCTGCGATGCGCCTCGGAGGTGATCGGAGAAGCGGTCCAGGGGTCCCGCCGCCGGCGATCCGGCGCATAGCAGGGCATCGAGACACTCGCGGGCGTGCCTACTCAAGTCCTCTGTTGGATAGTCAAGAAGGCTGGCAAAGAGCCGATAGGTAGTCTCCATCGCGACTTCCCGGAGCTAGGGCCCGCGCCGGCCTGGCCTGCGGAAGCCAAAGCCGGCCTTCTGCTTGCGCGCCATCGGGCTCTCAGTCGCTTCAATGGCCTGCTCGCGCGCCATGGGCGGGACGGCAAAGCGCTCCTGGTACGTCGAGAGTGCCGTCAGCCGGTAGACTGCCTCGGCCGTTGGCTCGTCCAGGTCAGCCGCGGCGAGTGCTTGGACTACCTGCTGCTCGAGGACATCGCCGACGGCTTGAGCGCGCTTGAAAAGGCGCACGGCCATCAGCTTCTTGTAGGCCGCCCGGACGGGCTCTTCGTTTCCGGCGGCCAGAAGCCGGGCCATGAACTGGATGGGAAGCCGCGCGTATTCCAGCGACGAGAAGAGATCCTCAGCCAGCTGGTATGCGCCGCTTGGCTGGGTCGCGCCCACCACTGGGAGGAGTGGCGGCACGTAGAAGAGCATCGGCAGCGTCCGGTACTCGGGGTGCAGCGGTAATGCCATCTTCCACTGGCAGACGAAGCGGTGAACGGGCGAGTTCTGGGCCGCCGAAATCACGGCCTCGGGAACACCGCACCCGCGTGCAGCAGCGATCACCCCGGGATCGGCCGGATCGAGGATTGCCGCACGCTGCGCGTCGACCAGCTCCGCGTCGGGCACTTTGGCTGCATCTTCGATCTGGTCGGCGTCGTAGAGGAGGACGCCCAAGTAGCGGATCCGCCCCACGCAGGCATGGAAGCAAGCGGGCGCCTGCCCTGTCTCCTGGCGCGGGTAGCAGAGGATGCATTTCTCCGACTTGCCGGCCGACCAGTTGTAGTAGACCTTCTTGTAGGGGCATGCTGAGATGCACATCCGCCAGGCCCGGCACCGGTCCTGGTTGACGAGGACGATGCCGTCCTCGGCGCGCTTGTATATCGCGCCCGAGGGGCAGGCAGCCAGGCAGGCAGGGTTCAGGCAGTGATTGCAGATGCGCGGAACGTAGAAGTAGACGAGCCGGCCGATTTCGAAGAGCTGCTGCCTCTCCGCCTCGCTCATACCTTCCAGCAGAGGGTCCCTTGCGGCGTACACAGGCGAGCCACCCAGGTCGTCGTCCCAATTGGGTCCGGCCTCCACCTCCATTGGCCTGCCGTCCACCAGCGAGATGGGCCGAGCCGTGGGCTGATCGTCGCCTGGGGGAGCCGTGAAGAGATCGTCGTACCGGTAGGTCCAGGGCTCGTAGTACTCGTCCATTCCGGGCAACGCCGGGTTGAAGAAGATGTTGCCCAGCGCGCGTGCCCGGTCCTGGAGCCGCAGCCGCAACTTGCGCGTCGTTCCCTGGGCCGAAACCTCCCACCCGCCCTTGAACTTGTCCTGGTCCTCCCAGCGGGTGGGGTAGCCGGTTCCGGGCCGGGTCTCGACGTTGTTCCACCACATTGTCTCGGTGCCCCGGCGATCTGTCCAGATATTCTTGCAGGCGACACTGCAGGTGTGGCAGCCGATGCACTTGTCCAGGTGAAAGACCGTTGCGACTTGAGAGCGAACGTTCATCTTTCTTTCCTTCCGATCGAGTCGTGGCACGGTGCAGCGCCGCTAGTACTGCGGAGGGCCGGGCAGCTTGCGCACGAGGACGTAGCTGTCGCGGTTGATTCCTGTCGGCCCCCAGTAGTTGAAGCCGTAGGTCCACTGCCCGTAGCCGCCCATCATCAGCACCGGCTTGAGCCGGGCTCGCGTTGGGCTGTTGTGTCCCCCTGCGCGGCGGTTGCCCCGCTGGGGCGACCGAGGCACGCCCACAGTGCGCTCGGGGGAGTGGTACACGAAGCAAAGCCCGCGCGGGATGCGTGCGCTGACGGCAGCACGGGTCACGACCGTACCGTGGTCGTTGTAGGCCTCTACCCAGTCGTTGTCATGTACGCCGATCGTCACCGCGTCTTGGTCGTTCAGCCACATCGGCTCAATGCCACGCGAGAGGGTCAGCATGCGATCGTTGTCAAAGTAGTTGGAGTGGATGTGCCACTTGGCGTGCGGCGTCAGGTAGTTCAGCCGGATGGTGCGGGCCTCAGCGCGGCTCTTGTCGAGGTCGCCCACAACCATGGGGTCGGGCCGGGGCTTGTAGGTGGGCAGGTTCTCGCCAAAGGCCAAGTATCCCTCGTGATCGAGGTAGAAGTGCTGCCGGCCGGTGAGGGTGCGCCAGGGCACCAACCGCTCGACATTCAGGCAGTACGCTGAATAGGCACGTCCCTTGCCTGTGATTCCCGTCCAAATCGGGCTGTTCAGCAGCCGGCGGGGCTGCGCCAGCAGGTCCTGGAAGGTGTAGCGCGTGCCCCGGGCTGTTTCGGCCAGGTCGACTAGGGGCCTTCCGGTCTTGGCCTCTTCCTCCGCATAGGCACGGCAGCCAACCTCGCCGTTGGTCTCGGGCGCGAGCAGAAGGATCACGTTGGCCGCATGCTGTGCCTCCTCGAGCGAGGGGTAGTGCCGGCCCTCCCAGGCGACGGTCGGGCCTGTATCGAGCAGCTCCTGATAGAGGTCCTCGACGGACCAGCGGATTCCGTGGGCGCCGATGCCTTCCCTCTGTGCGGATGGCCCCAAGGAGATGAAGTGTTGGTACAGGCGCGCGTAGTCACGCTCGGCGATGGCCAGACTGGGCATCGTCACGCCGGGAAGCGGCTCGCACTCGCCCTTGGCCCAATCGCGGATCGATGACTGCGCCATCTCGGCGGGCGTGTCGTGCTGCAGCGGCACGGCCACGAGGTCACGCACGGGCTCAGGCAGGTGAACCTGCGCCAACTCGCTCACCTTGCGCGCCAGTGCTTTGAATATCTCCCAGTCGCTCCTCGACTCCCAACAAGGCGGCACGGCAGCCGACATGGGGTGGATGAAGGAGTGCATATCTGTCGAGTTCAGGTCATCTTTCTCGTACCAGGTGGCGGTCGGCAGGATGATGTCTGAGTAGAGAGCCGTGGTGTCCATACGGAAGTTGAGGTCGACCACGAGGTCGATCTTGCCCTGAGGTGCTTCGTCGTGCCAGGTCGCCTCGTTCACGAGGTCGCCCGAGACCTCTTCGGCCACGGTCTGGCTGTGGGTGCCCAAGTAGTGCCGGAAGAAGTACTCCTGCCCCTTGGCGCTGGCGTTCAGCGCGTTGCCGCGCCAGATGAACCAGAGCCGCGGCCAGTTCTCGGGAGCGTCCGGGTCCTGCACGGCAAAGCGCAGGCGTCCGGCCCGCAATTCGTCGACGGCCCACGCGCGCACCTCGGAGTCGGCGTGCGCACCTGCCTGCACCGCCTGCCGCACCAGGTCGAGCGAGGAGCGGTTGAACTGCGGATAGAAGGGCAGCCAGCCCATGCGCACCGCCTGCACTTGCGTATCCATGGCGTGCTGCTGCCGCAAGGCCTGGGCGCGTGCCTCGTCGGGGCGGGGCACGGGCTGCACCTCGGGCAAGGGCCGCTCGTAGCGCCACTGGTCGCTGTGCACGTAGTGGTAGGAGGGGGTGTTCTGCAGGCGGGGAGGCTTGCTCCAGTCGAGGGCAAAGGCCAACGTCGACCAGGAGGCAAAGGGCGCCAGCTTCTCCTGGCCCACGTAGTGGTTCAGGCCGCCGCCGTTGCGCCCCACACAGCCGGTCAGGAGCAGCGCGGAAATGCAGGCGCGGTAGATCAGGTTGTTGTGGTACCAGTGGTTGACGCCGGCACCGATCAGGATGGTGCACTGGCCCTGGGTCTTGGCTGCGGTTGTGCCCCATTCGCGCGCGAACTGAAGGAGGGTGTTGCGGTCCACGCCGGTGAAGCGCTCCTGCCAGGCAGGGGTGTAGGGGGCAGCCGCGTCGCCATAGTCTGCAGGGTAGTCACCCGCGAGCCCACGGTCCACGCCGAACTGGGCCATGAGCAGGTCGTATACGGTGGTCACGAGCACCGGGCCGTCCACCGTCTCCAGGGTGCGGACGGGCACGCTGCGGCGCACTGCCCTGCCCTCCCCGAAGTCCGCGAAGGATACGGAGGCGGTGTCGCCGGTTTCGCCCAGCAGGGTGAGCAGAGGGTCGATGTCTGAACCGTCCAGGCCGTCTTTGAGCTCCAGGTTCCACTGGCCCTTCTGCTTCTGCCAGCGAAAGCCGAGCGAGCCCTGTGGCATGCGCGGTCCGCGCGAAGCCCGATCCCAGACCAGGTACTTCCAGTCGCCGTTCTCCACGCCCTGGTAGCGGGCAAGCTGCCCGGCGCGCAGCAGACGGCCCGGCACCGTCTGGTCACCGGCCTGGTCCAGCACAACCAGGAAGGGGGAGTCTGTGTAGCGCCTGGCATAGTCGAGGAAGTAGGGTTCCTGCTGCTGGTGGTGGAACTCCTTGAGGAGCACATGGCTGACAGCCATCCAGAAAGCGCCGTCCTGTCCGGCGTTGAGCGGGACCCACCAGTCGGCGTACTTGGAGGTCTGGCTGAAGTCTGGTGAGAAGACGACGAGCTTGGCGCCAGCATGGCGCGCCTCGGCAGCAAAGTGGACGTCGGGTGTGCGGGTTGTGCTTACATTCGAGCCGACGGCCGCAATGTACTTGGCGTTGTACCAGTCGGCGGACTCGGCTACGTCGGTTTGCTCACCCCACGTCTCGGGTGAAGCAGGCGGCAGGTCGCTGTACCAGTCGTAGAAGGAGAGGCAAACGCCACCGAGGAGCTGGAGAAAGCGAGCGCCCGACGCATAGGAGAGCATGGACATGGCAGGGATCGGCGAGAAGCCAGCGATGCGGTCCGGCCCATGCGTTTTCACCGTGTAGACGGTCGAGGCGCCGATGATCTCCAGCACCTCATCCCATGAGGAGCGGCGGAACCCGCCCTTGCCGCGCGCCGAGTGGTACAGCCTTCGGCTCGCCGCATCCTCGACGATGGAGGCCCAGGCGTCTACCGGGTCGGCATGCCGGCGGCGCGCCTCACGCCAGAGGTCCATGAGCGCCCCACGCAGGTAGGGGTACTTGACCCGCACGGGGCTGTAGAGATACCAGGAAAAGGAGATGCCCCGTTGGCAGCCGCGCGGCTCGTAGGGCGGCAGGCCGGCCTCCAGGCTGGGGTAATCAAGGGCCTGCATCTCCCAGGTCACGATGCCTTCCTTGACGTACACCATCCACGAGCAGCCGCCAGTGCAATTCACGCCGTGGGTGCTGCGCACAACGCGATCGTGCTGCCAGCGGTTGCGGTAGAACTCTTCCCACTCGCGTGCCTTGGGGTCGACAATGTCCTGGATCCAGCTCACCTTGTCCTCCTCGCGCAGCTCCCCGGGATAGGGAGCAGGAATATGCTATGGGTTCCGGGCTCGCTCCACCATCGGCCGGCGCACGCCGCGGAGGCGGCGCCTCCAGACAAAGCCGATCACACCCAACGCCGCGGCGAGCCCGGCCAGGCTGAGGCCAAGGACGGCCCACTCCCGGTCCACAGGCTGCTGACCCGACATGGTCTGGAGGAAGGCCAGGAGGTCGGCCTGCTCCGCCGGCGTCAAGGGGTGGCGTGAGTAGATGGGCGCCATGGTTGGCCAGGGGATGCCGGCGAGGGCAGCCTGCAGCCCTGTCCCATAGCGGCCGGCGACCTGCGTCAGGTCGGGTCCCAGCACACCACCCCCGAGCAGTCCGGTCTTGCCGGCGCTGTGACAACCCAGGCACGGAGTTCCGCGATTCTCCAAGTGCACGGTGCCGGCGAAGAGGGCCTCGCCCCGCCCGGGGTCTCCGTCGGGCAGGGCAGCTGCCACTTCCTGTGCGGCTGCCGTTGCCGCAGAGCCGCTCCCTGCCGAGTCCAGGTAACGGATAACGGCCTGCACCTCCTCGGGCGACAGGCCCATGGAGGGCATGGCCAGGTTGCCGTACTCCTTGAGCAGGCCGGTGGCGATCGGCTCCCCCTCCGCGAGCACCTTGTCGGGCTCGGAGATGAAGCGGGCAAGCCAGGCCGGGTCTCTCTGGGCCGTGACGTCCTTCAGGTCTGGGCCTGACAGGCGGCCTCCGCCGACAGTGTGGCAGCCGGAGCAGGACTGCCGGAAGATAGCGGCGCCGTCGCCGGCCGACTGGGCAGAGGGCGCAGCCCATGCAGGCAAGGCCAAGCTTGGTGCAATGAGCAACGCGAGACAGAGGCAAAGCGCCCTATCCCGGAAACTGCGAGCCCTTGGAGACATGGTCCCCCTCCAGCGAGAGTATGGGGCTATCGGCCGGCCGCGATGCAGGCAGAGGCTCGCACCGATAGTCCAGCGATGACGAGAGCGTATCACAGGGCAGGGTTCGCGTCAAGCGGGCGCGTCCGGTGCCGGCAGGAGGCGGCAGCGCTTCCACTGGGCTCACGCATGACCCCGATCGACCGTCCGGAGCGCCGGCAGCTCGTGCCGGAGCATGTTCACCCAGGCCGACTGACCCTGCAGTGTCCAGTCGACAGGAGGCTGCACGTCCAGGATCCGCTCGCCATAGATTCTCATGTGCTGTGAGCGCTCGAAGGCTTCGGTCCAGATGCAGCGCCGGTCGGCATACACTTCGCAGTAGCCGCCGGGCCGCACGCCGCCACAGGGGCCGTTGCGCAACTGTTTGGGGCACGTCATCGGACAGGTCATGCCCGTCTTGCGGAGGACGCACTGCCCGCACATGCGGCAGCCGAAGAGCGGCCCCTTGCTCCATCTCTCGAAGGGGCGGATCAGCCGATCGACCCGATCGTAGCCAACCCTGGCGAGAAGTGGGTCGAGGACAGAGAAGAGCTTCTCGGCGACCCGATACGCCCACTCCAGTGGCCTGGGATGATCCTGAATCCAGCGCCTGACACTCATGGTTCTGCAACGCATTCGGCCGTCGGCTCTCCGCGGCCTTCGGCGGGTGTGCTCCTGCTCCGCGCGCACTTGGCCGGAGCCTGGCTACTGGTATACCACCCGGAGGTGCGCCTGTCACTGACTTTTGTCATAGGCAGCGCCGGCGCAGGGCCTTGGCCGACTCGCGGGCGCCGGTGTACGGGGTTGGCGAGCTCTGACACTGTGCCACGATTTTGGAGGTACTATCCCAAAACACCCGTTTTTCCAGAAACGACTATCGCAGGGTTGGCGCGCCAGGGCGAGGGCGGGACGGCAGCCGTGCGCGCCTCGCCGTTGGCGCCGTCCGCTAGAGCCGACACGGGCGAGTGCGACACAGCGCAGCCTATGGAGTGTGCCCTTGCGACTGGCATGGTACTGGCAGCCATCCGGCCCAACGCAGGTGAAGTGCGTGCCGACCGGGTAGTTCACTTGGGAAGCACTCCAGGAGGAGTCTACAGCTCAACGCCCGCCAAAGAACCTCGCCGCAAACGCCTCCAGCGGCGTCGGTGGAATTCCATAGGCGGCTGCGGTCCGGCTCATGTCGATGTCCTGGTCGGGGCCCGACTCGACCGCAGCCAGCAGCTGCGCCATGGCTGCCGGAAGGAGCGGCACCGGCTCTCCTGCCCTGACATAGCAAACGGGAAGGCGTCGGCCGAGGGTGTCGCCCACCGCCCTAACTGCCTCGGTGAAGGAGGCCGAGTGGGGGCCGCCGATCCATATCTCCGCGTTGCGTGCGGCAGGGTGATCGACCGCGGCAACGGCATAGGCTGCGACATCGGCCATCGACACGAAGGGCACCCGCGTGCTTCCTTGTCCCACCAGCGTGACCGGCCGGCCCAAGCGCAGCGGCGCTGCGATCACGGCGCCCAGCCACACTTCCATGAACATGGCCGGCTTCAGGATCGTGTAGGTCAGCCCGCTGTTCCGGAGGGCCTCCTCGCACCTGCCCTTGGCGCTGAAGAGAGGGTGAGTGGAGGCGGGATCGCTTCCGACGGCCGAGGTGTAGACGAAGTGCTCGACCTCAGCCGCGGCTGCCGCGCCGATCAGCGCCTGGGTGCCTTCCAGGTCGACTGTGGTGAAGGTGTCCGCCCCGCTGCGCCGGGCCGCATTGGCCGTGGTGATCAGGGTGGTGATGCCCTCGCACGCGGCGTCGAGGGATGCCCGGTCCTTCAAGTCGCCGAATGCGGCCTCGGCGCCGGCGGCGAGAAGAGCCTCTGCGGGAGTCGCCAACCCCTGCGGAGCAAGCGTAGCGGAGTGCGAGTCGCGCCGCAGGAGGATGCGCAGGGACCGGCCCTGCGCCAGAAGCGCCTGGGCAATCGCCCCGCCCAACCGGCCGGTTGCTCCCACGAGGAGGATCATGACTGTCCCTTTGCAGGGGCGGGTCTGCCCCGCCCCTGCGACCCGGCCAGTTAGCCGGATTAGCCTTGGGCGGCGCCGAGCTGCTGCATCAGGGCCGGCATCTCGAAGTATACACGCCCGCGCTTGATCTGGTCACTCTCCAGGTCGTAGACCACACAGATCGGGACGCGCACATCCTTGCCCGTGGCGGGTATCCCTGCGAACTCGCCGATGTGCCTGCCCACGAAATCGCCCTCGAACATAGCGCTGTTGTCGCCGAAGAGGATGGTCTGGCTGGTAGCTGTGGCGTCAAAGGCGACGTGATAGAAGTAGTACAGCATACCCATCACACCGTCGCGCCCACGATGCTCCTGTCCGGTGGCCATGATGGTGAAGACGACGTCCTCGGCCATCATGCTGACGTCGCCGTGCTCCGACTGAAGGTACCGGGTCATGACTGCCTGAGTGCTCTCGACTGACATTGAATCCTCCTGTGCTCGTCGACTTGTGTTTACCGTCTGACGGGCACCAGGATAGCACGCCCGGCGTTTGACCACCGTTTCACGACCTCCTGCTCATGGGGAAAACTCAGAAGAGACTCAATTCCAGTGCCAGGTCCAGGGCCTGCTCCAGCGCGTCTCGGGCGGCAGCAGCTCGGCCGGAGTCCCAGGCGGCCAGGCCAGCCGCGATGGCCTCCTCTAGCGGAGCGGGAAGTGCCTGTTGGCCTGGCTCGGCCAGCCTCCGAGCATGCTCCACGGCGTCCGACAAGCAATCACGGGCGAGGGCGACGACGATGAGGGGCCACAGCGCCTGCCACTGGAGAGGGTAGGGAGCTGGAGCGGTGCGCCAGGCCTCCAGAGCGGACGCGGCCATCTGGCCGGCTTCGTTTAGGTCGCCGCGCCTCCAGGCCGTCCATGCCAGGCCGGCCCGACCAACGCCGACATAGTCAGGCATTGCCGCAGCCTCGGCGACCGCCAGGGTGCGACGGGATAGTGCCTCCACGTCGGCGCCGCGCCCCATGCGGCGGTGAGCGACCGCGAGATAGGCCAGGCAGCGCGCTTGCAGTACGACGTCCCCGCTCAGCTCCGCCATGTGCAGGGCCGTTTGCAGGGCAGCCTCCGCATCGGCAGGAGTGCCGTGCCACAGCAGGTTGAAGCCAAGCACGAACTGATAGGGCGCGCGAAGCTCCGGGCTGGCGGAAGGTGGGAGGGCATCGATTGCTGCGTGCGCGTACCCCAGCGCGGCCGGAGAGGGAGCATAGCGACTGCTGCGGTTCAGCTGCCGGTTCAGGTTGGCAAAGAGCTCGGCACACTGAACCGGTGTGCCGTGCTGCTCGATGAGTGAGCGCACGCGCGCCAGCCGCTCCGCCATCTCTTCCGTGCGGCCCCACCAGTAGAGCTGGCCCAGGTAATCGAGATGGACCTGGCACCACTCCATCCACCAGTCGGGTCCAAGAGCTTCTCCGGGGGTGCCCAGGAGGGCCTCGGCTGCGTCATACTGGGCGACGACCCGGGCATGGGCGGCCCGCTCACTTCCCAGCGTCTTGCCCACCTTGCGCAGAAGCCGCGCGCGCGTGATCGTGTCGTCGTCCGGGGCGCAAGCGAGCGCAGCGGCATAGGCGTCGCGCGCGGAGGCGTGGCGGGCCAAGAGCTCACGAAGATCCCCCAGCTCCTCGTGGTAGGGTGTGGCAAGACTGCAGCGGGCGGCGTCGTCGGAAAGAGCATCGGCCAAGCCGATCGCCTTTTCGAGCGCTGCCAGGGCTTCATGCTGCGCATAGACGCGGCGAGCCATCTTGGCCGCCCTCCCGTAGTAGCCGATCGCCTGGGCCGGCAGCCCTGCAGCCTCGTAGTGGGCAGCGATGACGCCCGCCGCACGATCCAAGTCGCCGGCGTGGAGGCTCTCCAGCGCCCGGGCCACCTGGCCGTGCAGCCAGTGACGCCGCGTCCGGCTGAGCGCGGCGTAGGCGACCTCGCGCAGCTTGGCATGGCCGAAGTCGTAGGCATCGTCACCCAGCTCCCGGATAATGCGCCTGCGCCAGCACTCGTCGATGGAGTCGACAAGCGCGCCCTCCCCCAGGTCGGTGGCGCGGGCCAGCACGGCGTAGGTGAAGGTCCGCCCTATCACCGACGCGAGATCGACCACGCCGCGTGCCGGTGGCGAAAGCTGGGCCAAACGGGCCTCGATCACCATTCGCACCTTGGCGGGCAGTGGCCTGGGGGGCACCAGCATGGCAGCCGCATGCTCGGCCGTTATCTCGCCGCTGCGGGCCGGCTCGACGCTCAGCATCTCCACGACGAAGAGAGGGTTCCCCTCCGTGCCTTCGTAGAGCAGCGGCTTGAGAGCAGGGTCAAACGGCCGCCCGGCGACGCGACTCGCCAGCGCCAGCGTTGCATCGGGGCTCAACGGGCCCAGCTCGATCTTGGTCAGCAGGCCCGCATGCGCCAGCCCGGCCGTCCAGGCGGGCAGCGCGGCGGGAGCCGTGCCCTCATCGCTGCCGGCCGTCGCGACCAGCAGCAAGTGGGCACGCCGGTCGGCATTGCGACGTGTAGTCAGCAAGAAATGCAGCCAGTCCAGAGTGTCGCGATCGCACATATCCAGATCGTCAAGGAAGAGCAAGAGGGCCGACCGGCCGCTGAGCAGGGCATGGGCGAGCGCCTCGAAGAGCCGCAGCCTCTGCCACTCCTGCGAGAGCGGCTCCGGAGGCGGGAGGTTGGGCCGATCGACCAGGACCTCGGGGAGAAGCCGGGCAAGCTCGCGCAGCCAGGGATCGGCCAGCTGCGGGAGAGGGCGCGCCCGCAGCAGAGTTACGAGCGGAGCGTAGGCCAACTGCCCCTCGGATGGGTAGCAGCGTGCCGACAGCGCCGGGATCCCCTGCCGATCGGCCCACTCCACCAATTCTTCGCCTAGGCGCGTCTTGCCGATGCCTGCGTCCCCCGAGATCAGCAGGGCGCGCGACCGCACGGCCGACTCGCGCCAGGCGCGCTGGAGGAGAACCCACTCGGTATCGCGCCCTACCAGGGGCGCCGGCTTCTCTGGTCGCGTCAGGGCGAGGGGTTGGGCCCTGCCCATCAGCTGCTCATACAGCTCCCGGGTCGAGCGGTCTGGCTCGGCGTCCAATTCGCGGCGCAGCACTGTGGCGCAGGTATGGTATGTGTGCAGGGCAGCGGCCCGTTCATTGTTGAGCGCGTGGAGGCGCATCAGCTGAGCATAGGCCGGCTCGTGCAACGGGTCATGGCGGAGGAGCGCTTGGGCGTGTCCGATGGCCTTCTCGTACTGACGAGCCTCCTCGTACAGAGTGGAAAGCTGTTCCAGCGCCCGGCTGTACGCCGCGGCCAGCCGGTCCCGCTCGGCGAGTAGCCACTCGCTATAGCAGCCAGGCAGCAGCTCCCCCCCGTAGAGCGCGATCGCCTGCTCCAGGTGGTGCACCTGTACGACACGCTCCACAGCCGCGCCGGCATCCGACAGGCATGCCTCGAACCCGGCAACATCCAGCCACCAGGGTGCTGCGTCGCGCCACTGGATCGCCATCTCGTCGGCCTCCAGGAAGCGATCCGCTTCTGGCAGGGTGCGGCGCAACCGGTGCCACAGGTTGCGGAGGTTGGTCCGGGCCTGTTCATCGGTTGAGTCTGGCCAAAAGAGGTATGCAAGCTGCTGGCGGGGAACGGGCACCTTTCGGTGAAGCAGGAGGTACGAGAGCAGTTGCTGGAGACGTGCCTGGTCAAAGCCTGGCACGGCCTGGCCCGCATACGACAGCCGGAAAGAGCCGAGGAGGCAGATGCTAAGCGTGCTTGGCGCCGTCGCATGGGTGGGCACAGGAGCTGCTGCCATGACGCGATTGTACCATAGTCCGCAGTTTTCCACCATTCATGCGGGATCTGCCCTGCGAAACGCTCCGTGAAACGCACACCAAACGGAGTATCTGCTAGACTCCCACCATACTGACATGAAAGAGGAGGCTGCAATGGTCTTACAGACGATCACGCTGCAGATTGCGGCACTGGACCTGGAGTTCGTGGAGGTTCGTGCCCGGGAGGAAGATCGACTCCGAGCCGCGGCACCCCGCAAGGCAGGGAGCCCTGTATGGGCACGGATCGGGCACCGAGTGAGCATCTTCGCGGGGAAGGCGCTTCGCTCGCTGAGGCCGGCCGTTATGGAGGCAAGCCCTACAGCCTGGTCAGCCGGCGCCAGCGATGCTGTGGGCCTATGCAGGCACCTCGTCTGCCCAGAGGGCTATGTGCTGGACAGGCTGAGCTGCACTTGCCGGCCGGTCGCGGGGGCATCTTCCTGAGTCGCCTGCCCACGCCTTGAGGAGCCGGGGGCTATCCAGGAAGCACGAGACCTGGCAGGCTGAGCGCGGCGACGCACACAAATTGCGGGCCGGTCGAGACCGGCCCGCCGGCGTGGTCTCCGGACCACGCCGGAGCAATTGAGCTTCGCTCCCTCGGAATGACTGTTTTGGGACAGCCCGTGGGGGTGCAGCCCGCGGGCCCATCCCTGGTCGCGAGCGCGTGCTACTCCCGCTGTGCCCTGGCTCCCAGGTACATCGCCCCGGCGAAGATGCGCGAGAAATCGGGGTCGGCCGCGAGCTCGACGTAGCCGACGCGCTGGGCGAGTGCGGCCGCCTCAGCGCGCTTGGATCGAGAAATGAGCGCCATCCGGGCACCCATTCCGGCGGCATTCCCCACCTGTGTGACGCGCTCCACCGGCACTTCCGGCAACATGCCCACCACCATGGCATTGTGCACGTCGATGTATGTGCCAAATGCCCCTGCCAGGATGACCCGGTCGATCTCGTGTGCGCGCACCCCCTGCGCCTTCATGAGCACGTTTACGCCGGTGCGCATCGCCCCCTTAGCCAGGAGCAGCTCGGAGACATCGCGCTGCGTGAAGGTGATGGCCGGGTGGCCGGAGACGCCCTCCGGCCTGCCGGCCAGCAGGAACTCGCGCTTGGTCTTGTCGCCCGAAACGCGAGGATGCTCCCGCATTCTCCCGCGCTCGTCGACGATACCCTGGAGGAAGAGCTCCGCGAGAGCGTCGAGTGCCCCGGAGCCGCATAGCCCCACGGCCGGCTCGTCGCCGATTGTCTGGTAGCGCAGGTCACCGTCGACGAAACTCACGCGCTCGATGGCGCCGTTGGCTGCCCGCATGCCGTGCTTGATGTGCGCTCCCTCAAAGGCAGGGCCCGAGGCGCAGGAAGTGCTCAGCATCCGTCCGCCGCTGACGAGGCAGACCTCGGTGTTGGTGCCGATATCGAGCGCCAGGACTGTGTCCTCGGCATCGCCCAGGCGGGTCGCCAGGAGCATCGCGACATGGTCGGCGCCGACGTAGCCAGCGATGTTGGGCAGCAGGTGCAGGTAGGCGCCCGGTGCCAGCGCGAGTCCCATGTCCCGCGCCTTGAGGTCGAGGGGTGCGGAAGCGGCGGGCACATAGGGAGCCAGTGCGAGCTGGCGGACCGGCAGCCGCACAAAGAGGTGGTGGATGGCGGTGTTCGCGACCGCGACCATCTCCAGGACCTCCGCAGGCGCGGAGCCGACCTGGGCCGTGAGCCTCTCGATCGCCCCGTTGAGCGCCTCGACAAGCAGGGACTGCATCTGTGCTGCTTGATCGGGCGATGTGTCGGCAAGCGCCATGCGGGCAATCACGTCCTCGCCGTAGGCGATTTGCGGGTTCATCATCCCCTCGGAGGCCAGCGTCTTGCCCGAGACCAGGTCGACCAGGAAAACGGCGACTTTGGTGGTGCCGATGTCGACGGCGATGCCCAGCGAGGGGGCAGCCGGCGGCAGTACAGCGACGACCTCGTCACCGCGCACGGCAGCCTGCAACAGCCAGGGCACGTCGCGCGAGCCGCACCCCTCCCGCAGCGCCGGTGAGAGCCCCTGAAGCAGGGACAGGTCGAAGCGAGCGATGGTCAAGCCGTGCTGGTCACGCAGCGCATCAACAAGCCGCCTCTCGTCGGAGCGCAGGTCATGGATGGTTGGGGGCGGCACGGTGATGAAGTAGCACTTGACGATTGGATCTGGCTGCACAGCCAGCCCCTCTCCCTCGACCTGGGTGCGCTGGGGAGCGGTCAGCGACTCGGGAGGGACGCGCACACGGCAGTCGCCCAGAGGGCGGGCGAGGCAGGCGAGCCGGTAGCCCTGGGCCAGCTGCTCGGCGGTGAGGAGCCTGGTCTCCCGCTCTGACGGCTCGGACATCTCGCCGCGCAGCACCTGCACGACGCAGCGGCCGCAGCTGCCCTTGCCGCCGCACAGGTTGGCGAGGCCCACGCGAAGGAGGCGGGCGCCGTCCAGGATGGTGCTGCCATCGGGGCAGTCGCCCCTGCGGCCCACGGGCTCAAAGTCGATCTTGGGCATCGTCGTCTCACTTTCGGAGGAGGCTGGCGCGATTGTACCACAGAACGGGCCGGGAGCAACCGGGGTGTAGGAGGGCGGCTGCGCTCGGGCTGAGAAATCCGTCACTTTTCCACGCATTTCTACCGGAATCAGGCACATTCACAGTGGAGAAACCTCTTGACAACTGTCGTGCGTTGTGCTACAATTGCATACGTATGCATGCATTCGTATACAACCGCCTTTGTGGGCCAACATGGCGCCCCAGCGAGCTTTCGCTCAGGGGCCGCTGGCCCGCCCCCTGCCTCACCGGTGTGCATGCCCCAACTGCAAAGAAAGGGGGTGGTCCCAGTTAGGCAGCGGTTGTTGGTGCGTGAAAACGTACAGCTCCCGCCATTCCGTGCCCGGAGGGAAGGAGCTGTACCTGAACATTGTGCGCGGCCGTAACACCGAGCACGCCCAGCATGCTACCACACGATCTGCCGAGAAGCAAGAGCTCAGCTCCAAGCGCAGTAGTCTCTGTTCATGTCCGGTAATGTGGGTGTCGTCCATACCTAGCAGATCCAAAGGAGGAAAACAGAATGTTCGCCAAGAGCTCTCTCTGGAGACTCGTGATGGGTATCATGCTGATTCTGCCGCTGCTTGCGGCCTGCGGGACCGCCGCTACCACCGTTCCTGCGACCGAGGTCAAGGTGGAGCCTACGGTAGCCGAAGCGCAGCCGACAGAGGCTGTTGCCCCTAGTGAAGAACCGGTCGCCGAGCTGCCCTATGGCCTCACGGCCGGCAAGCCCTATGCAGGGCAGAGGATCACCGTCCTGATGACGGGCATTGTTCCGCAGTACCAGGCGATGATCAACCGGACGGCCGAGTTCACCGAGCTGACGGGGATCGAAGTTGCCTACGAGATGGTGGACTGGGGAGGCCTCGTCGGAAAGGTCACCACCGATGGTGTCGCAAAGGCAGGCGCCTTTGACGTCTACCCCTACATGGACGCCTGGGGGCCAGGGCTCTCGTCCTTCATGCTCCCTATAGACGACCTCATGGCAGAGGCCGGCATCGAGTGGAGCGACTTTCCGAATGCCTACAAGTCTGGCGCCTGCTACGACGGCGTTTGTTACGGTGTCCCGCTGCGCGGCCATCCTCAGCTCCTCTTCTACCGCAAGGACGTCTTTGACCAACTTGGCCTTCAGCCCCCGACCACGTTCGCGGAGCTGGAGGAAGTCTCCAAGATCATCCAGGAAAAGACCGACCTGTACGGCTTCTCCCTCTGCTACGGCACGGGCAACGCCGGTCAGAACCTGATGACCTGGGTGCCCTTCCTGTGGGGGAATGGCTCCGACATCTTTGACGACGAGTGGAACCCGATCTTCAACAACGACCTCGGCGTCGAGGCTACGCAGCGGTTTGTCGACGAGCTTCTTGTGAACCAGATCATCCCGCCCGCTTCCACGACTTGGGGCGAGCCGCAGATGGTGGACTCGGTCCGTCAGGGGGAGTCGGCTATGGTGCAGGTCTGGTGGTGGGTCTACCCCAGCTTTGCCGACCCGACGATGAGCAAGCCCGAAGTGCTGAACAACGTCGCCTACGCCGCCCCGATCGGCTGGGAGGGCAAGAAGATGGTGCCCTACACACTCTCCCTTCCGATCGCCATCAACAAGTTCTCCAAGTACCCGGAGGCATCCTGGGAGTACATCAAGATGATGATTGACCCCCAGGTGGAGAAGGACCGCGTCATCGACAAGAGCGATCCGGCGACTTCCGACATCGTCGCCGTCCGCCTGTCGACGCTGGCGGATGCGGAAGTGAACGAAGTCAATGGTGGCATCCACCAGTTTGGCTATGAGAGCCTCAAGAACGCCGATATCATGCCGATGATCCCCGAGTGGACCGAGATATCGGCCGTGATCGAGGCAGCCCTGCAGCAGTGCGCCACCGGCTCGCCGGTGAAGGATACCCTGGATGCTGCGGCCGAAGAGGTGCGCGGCATCATGGAGCGGGCTGGCTACTACCAATAGCCAGCTGACCTGGGCACGGGGGTGAGGCTCAGCGTGAGCCTCACCCCCATGCCCACCCCACCGTCGTTTGGTATTGCGATAGGCGACCGCCCTCGGCTCGCCGTGGAGATCGAATGCACGGAGATCAGGATGCGAAGTAAGAGCTTCCGGTTCGCTCTCATAGCTCCGGCCCTGCTGGTGATCCTGGGGACGACGATATATCCCCTGGTCTATTCGCTGCTTGTCAGTTTCCAGAGGTGGAACCTGACCAAGTCCACCGAGCCCGGGCCCTTCGTCGCGCTGGAGAACTATGTCCGGGCGTTCGGGGACAAGAACTTTATCAACAGCGGAGTGGTGACCGTCAAGTTCACCGTAATCTCCGTCTCGATGTCTATCGTGCTGGGCTTGGTCATCGCGCTGATCCTCAACCGCCCGGGACGCCTCGCCGATCTGATGAAGACGCTGCTGATCTTTCCCTTTGCCATGGCGCCGGCGCTCAAGGGTTTCACCTGGCGATTCCTGCTGGATGGATCGTTCGGCTTCCTGGACCGGATCATCGATACGCTGTTCCCTCCCATGGCGAACATCGCCTGGTTGGCGAGCCCCAACTGGGCCCTTTTCTGGCTCGCGGTGACGGAGGTCTGGGGCTGGGCCCCCTACATTGCGCTGGTCTTTATCGGTGCGCTGGGCACCATGTCCACGGAGATGGTGGATGCGGCCAAGGTCGACGGAGCGAACTCACTCCAGCTCTTGTGGCATATCATCCTGCCGACCCTAACCCCCATCCTACTGGTCATCACCCTCTTCAAGACGATCTACTCGCTCAAGATGTTCGACCAAGTGGTCACCATGACAGGCGGAGGACCAGGGCGTGCGACGGAGACACTGAACTTTACGGTGTACCGGACCGCCTTTGCCAACTTTGATATGGGCTATGCGTCGGCCCAGGCCTACATCCTCGTGATAGTCCAGCTCCTCTTTGCCGTATTTTATGTCAGGTCGCTCCTGGGGAAGGGGGGTGCCAAGTGAACTCCTCGCGACTGAGAAAAGTAGTGGGAGAGGTGGCCAACAAGCTGGGGATGCTGTGCATCCTGCTCTTTGTGGGCTTCCCCATCCTCTGGGTTGTGCTGACTGCGTTCAAGTATCACAAGGATGCAAGGTCCGCCTCGTTCCTCTTCACGCCAACGCTCCAGAATTTCGTCAGCATATTCAATCCGCCGTACGACTTTACTCCCTACTTGTGGAACAGCCTGATCATCTCGATCGGGACGGTTGCGATTGCCGTGCCGCTGGCTGCGTTGGCGGCCTATGCCTTTTCGCGCTTCCACTTTCGGTTCAAGAACGCGATCATGATCCTGCTCATCGCGACGCAGTTTATTGCCCCCGTCGTGATTGTGATCCCGTTCTTCACGCTGTACAGCCGTCTGGGCCTGATGGACTCGCGGATCGGGCTGATCATCCTCTACCTCTCCTTTTCGATGCCTTTTGCGGTCTGGATGATCAAGGGGTTCATCGATGCGTTGCCCATCGAGATCGAGGAGGCAGCGCAAGTAGACGGCTGTACGCCGTTCATGGTCCTGCGCCACGTCACCTTTCCCCTGATCATGCCCGGAATCATCACCTCGGCCATCTTCGCCTTCATCGGGGCCTGGAACGAGTTCCTGTTCGCGATGGTCACGACGACGACCAACAAGACGCTGACTGTGGGCATGATGATCCTGGCCTACCAGCTGGAAGGCGTGCAGTGGGAGACGATGTCGGCCGTTGGGGTGATCGTCATGATCCCGATCTTTATCCTATCGCTCACCATCCGGGATCACTTCGTGAACGGCATCACCATGGGCGCCGTCAAGTAGCGGCGCGCAACCGGGAGAAAGGGCAGGACCTTGGACCTACAGGCTTGGCAGGAGACGAGAGAGCGGTACGGCGCCTGGTGGAAGGGTGACCTGAATGGCCCGATCCTGAAGATCTTTGCGGAGCGGGCATCGCAGCGGTCCAGCGCCAAGCTTGCCTATCAGGTCGAGGCTGAGTGGCAGTCGGAAGCGCTGGCGCAGGCGATCCAGGCCGGCATGGGCCCGGCTCCGCACTATGTGGGCCTGGGGCCTGACGTCACTGAGGAAGAGAGGCGGAGATTCTGGCTGGACGCGGGCGGCAGGGTGGCGCTCTTCCAGGCTGTCGTCTCAGGCGTGCGATGTTACCAAGACGGGTTCATTCACTTCTTCCCGGACCTCGGGTCGGCAGTCGCGGCGAGCTTTCTGGGCGTGGAACCCCGATTCGGGAGCCGCTCGGTGCTGAACGAATCCGGCCCGTCGGACACGCTTCAGGAGCTCGAGGAGAAGATTGCGTTCGATCCAGAGAACACCTGGTGGCGGGCCAGCCTCGATCTGCTTAGGACAGCCCTGGCGGCATATCGTGGGCGCTTCGTGGTCGGGTTTCCCAACCTGGGTGGGGCGCTCGACACGCTTGCCTCACTGCGCGGGACCCAGAACCTGCTGATGGACCTTGTACTCGTGCCCGAGCTGGTTCACAAGCTGGAGGCAAAGGTCGCGGAAGTGTGGGCTCGCTACCTAGAGGAGCTCCATTCTGTCATTCGCGAATCGGGCCAGCAGGGGACCACCAGCTGGACCGGGATATGGGGCGCCGGGAAGTCGTATCCCATTCAGTGCGACCTGTCAGTGATGGTATCTCCCGGTATGTTCCAGGAGTTTGCTGTGCCGTCGCTGCGAGCTATGGGGCAGGCGGTGGACCAGTGCATCATGCATTACCACGCCGAGAGCCCCAAGAAGACGCTGGACCGCATGCTGGAGCTGGAGGAGATCGACGCCATCCAGTGGAGCCCGGGTGTGCACGACCCCGCCATGGATGACGAGTCGTGGCTGCCCTTATACCGGAAGATCACCGAGCGGGGCAAAGGGCTGGTGCTGTACGAGGTAAGGCCGGACCGCGTAGAGTGGCTTGTGCGCCAGCTCCCGGCAGGTCGCCTGGCAATGAATGTCCTGTGTGAGTCCGAAGACGAGGCTGCTGAGCTGGAGCGAAAGTACAGGTAGTGCGTGCCGGCGGCGCGAGGACTACCGGCCGGGCTCAGAGGGCCGGGCCGACATCTTAGAATCTGAAGGGAGCAGAACAATGACAGCCAAGAAGTACCTGTGGTGGCAGGAGCTGCCCGGCCCGGAGGTCGTGCGCTTTGCCAAAGAGGTGAGCGACATAGCGATACTGCCGATAGGCTCGATCGAGCAGCACGGGCCCCACTCGCCATGCGGCGTGGACACCCTCAATGCGACCGGGATGGCCGAGCTGATCGCCCAGAAGACGGACGTCATGCTTCTGCCGACGCCGTGGTATGGCTCGCATCCATACCATCACTGGTACATGCCGGGCACCATTCCCCTGGGCTACGACACGCACACCGCCCTACTGGTCGACATCGTCAAGGGGGCAGCGGTCTCGGGCTACAACAAGTTCATCATCATTTCCGCGCACGGCCAGGTGAGCAGCACGCTAGTCGCGGTCCACAAGCTAGGGCTGGAGGGCATCTTCACTCTCTCGCTGCACTGGTACGACTTCTTGCGGGACAACCGAGAGGTGCTCGAGGACTACATGTGGCACGCCGAGGAAGCTGAGACATCGGTGGGCCTGTATCTCTATCCGCAGTATGTGGACATGACCAAGGCAGCCAAAGGGGGCGGAAAGGGTCTCATCGACAGTCGGTTCGTCATCGCACCCGGGCAGGCGCCGCGGCCGGGGATGATGTATCACTTCGAGGGCACGTTTGCCAGGCCCGAGTACAAGGAGCTCGACAACGGCATCATCGGCGATGCCACCAAGGCTACTCGCGAGAAGGGCGAGCAGCTGGTGACCCGCGTGGTCGAGCACGTGGTGGAGATCATCGAGGACATCAAGGCTCGCTGGCCGGTTGGCGTGAAGCCGCCGGTGAAGTAGGAGCGAGGGCGCACGCCGTGCGCCGCAGGACGCCGGGCACAGAGTTGCTACGGCAGATGCGGCGCGCGGCGAGGATCGCCTGGATGCAACCATGAAACTACAGGACCAAGTCGCGATTGTTACCGGAGCCACAAAGGGGATCGGCCTGGCGTGTGCGCAAGAGTTCGCACTGGAAGGTGCGAAGGTCGTCCTGAGCGGCCGTACGCTCGAGCTGGGAGAGGCGGCGGCCCAGGAGATCTGCTCCGCCGGAGGAACGGCCATTTTCGTGCCGTGCGACGTGAGCCAGAAGGCGCAGGTGGATGCACTCGTGCAGGCTACCCTGCAGGCGTTCGGGCGCATCGACATCGTTGTGAACAATGCCGGGGTCAACCACAGTGCCAAGTTCTTCGAGATCACCGAGAAGGACTGGGACTGGGTCATGGCCGTCGACCTAAAGGGCACTTTCCTGCTCAGCCAAGCCGCCGCGCGTGTAATGGTAGAGCAGGGCATCCCCGGCCGGATCATCAACCTTTCGTCGGTGATGGCGCTGCTGGCTTTGGCCGACCAGGTGCCCTACTGCGCGGCCAAGGGAGGGGTCGTCCAGCTCACGAAGGCGATGGCACTGGCCCTTGCCGACTACGGCATCCGCGTGAACGCCATTGGGCCCGGCCCAGTCTTGACCGAGCTGATGCAGCGTGTGGTGCACAACAAGGAGAAAGAGGCCGAGCTGATGGCGCGTCTTCCTATCGGCCGAATCGCCGAGTGCCGCGAGATCGCTCGCGTAGCGGTCTTTCTGGCCTCAGACGACTCCAGCTACATTATCGGGCAGACGATCTACCCGGACGGAGGGCGGAGCATTCAGGGTTTCCCAAGGAAGATGGAAAAGTGAACAATCCAAGAGTCGGCCTCATCACCTTTGGGGACGCGAGGCAGCACGAGTGGGACAGGCTCTTCCGTGGGCTGACCGTGCCACGGCACGAGCACGTAGTCGAGTACCTACACTCCCTGCCGATCGACCTGATCTGCTCGTCGGACGTAGCGCGCACGCGTTCCGAGATTGACGAGCAGGTCGATAGCCTCAGGGCAGGGGGGGCGGAGTCCTTCGTCGCGCACCTTCCGTGCTGGACATCGCCGAACCTGGTGGTACATGGCGTGCAGCGCGCGAAGCTACCCACGGTGCTGCTCTCCAACAAGCACCCGGGCACGCACGGGACCGTCGGCCTCCTTGGAGCGGGCGGAGCCCTCGATCAGGTTGGCTACCCGCACTTGCGCGTCCGGGGTGAGCCAGAGGACGGCACCATCGCGGACAAGGCTCTGCCGCTCTTCCGAGCGGCGTCGACCGTCAGCCGGCTACAGGGCAAGGTGTTCGGGCTCTTTGGTGGGCGTTCCCTGGGCATCGATACGGGCAGCATCGATCCGATGCAGTGGCGCCGGCTCTTTGGGATCGACGTCGAGCACATCGACCAGCTGGAGATCATCCGGCGTGCGGAACAGATGTCCGGCGAGTCGGCCGTGCCGACGGTGGCGTGGCTGGAGCGCAACGTGGCAGGCATAGCATATGACGAAGAGCGCCTGACGCCGGCCAGGCTCTCATTTCAGGTGCGCTGCTACCTGGCGACCAAGCTGATCATCGAGGAGATGGGGCTCGACTTTGTGGCAGTCAAATGCATGCCGGATCTGACCAACCACTATGTACCGCAGTGCCTATCGGCGGCGCTGCTGCCCGGGCCCTACGACGCCTCGGGCGGCAAGGAACCGGTGGCCATGTCGTGCGAGGCGGACGGCGACGGTGCGCTGACCATGGAGATCCTCAAATCAGTCTCTGGCGGCTGCCCCACATTCTTCGGCGACCTGAGCTACATCAACGAAGAGACGAGCACGATTTACATCCCGAACTGTGGAGGAATGTGCGGTTGGTATGCGGGGCGCTCTGGTGACCCAGCGCAGGATCTGCGGGGCGTGGAGCTACGGCCCGCTTTCCGGCCCGGGGGTGGAGCCACGACCTATTTCCGCGCGGCGCCCGGCCCCGTCACCCTGGCCCGCCTTTTCCGGCGGGCCGGCGACTACCACATGGTGATCCTAGGCGGGGAGGCCGTCGAGCCAACCCCCGAGGAGTACGAGACCTTTGTCAGGGCGCGCGGGCAGCACCAACTGCCCACCATGTTCGTCCGAGTGCAGGTAGACTTTGACGAGCTGATCGACGTCTACGGCGCGAACCATATTTCCGGGGTAGCCGGGAACTATGGTGCTGAGCTCGAGCATGTGTGCCATCTACTCGACATCGTTCCGGTTGTGCTCGGCTGAGTGACGAGTTGCCAATCTCGCTCTTGACATAGACAGGGCAGCGTGGTACAATTGCATACGTATACACGTGAGAGGGGACCCGATCCTGCTGTGAGCGAGTGAGCCAGAATGGACAAGACGGAGATGCCTCGCAAGTCAGATGTAGTAGAGGACTCTGCAACCGGCGGTCACCAGGCCGTCATATCGCAGGTCGATGTGGCGCGGATGGCCGGTGTCTCGCAGGCTGCCGTGTCGCGCTCCTTCACGCCCGGCGCGAGCGTCTCGGCGACCACGCGCAGGCGTGTGTTGGAGGCTGCAGAGGAGCTCGGCTACCGGCCGAACGTCATTGCCCGCAGCCTGATCCGGAAGTCGACCAACATGATCGGCCTGGTCGTCATGAGGTTTACCAACCCCTTCTACGCGCGCATGATCCGTGACTTTACCCGCGCGCTGCAGGAGCTGGGCTACTGGACATTGCTCTTCAACATCGCCAATAGCGAAGAAGTGGAGGCAACGCTCCCCATGGCGCTGCAGTACCAGGTAGACGGGCTCATCATCACTTCCGCTACCCTATCCTCGAAAATGGTCGAGGAATGCGCCCGCGCCGGCACGCCCGTCGTGCTCTTCAATCGCTATACGGAAGGCAGCAACGTGAACGTGGTGCGGTGCGATGGCGAAGCGGGAGCGAGGCTTGTAGCGGATGCGCTGCTGGATGGAGGCCACGAGCGAATCGCCTACATCGCCGGGGAGGAGGGGAGCTCAACGGCCAGGGAGCGTGAGACCGGCTTCGTGCGCCGTCTGGAAGAGCGCGGCTACCATCTTGAGCTCCGCGAACGTGGGGACTTTTCGTACGAGTCGGGCTACGCTGCGGCGCAGCGGCTGCTGAGCATGGATCAACCGCCTGACGCGATCTTTTGTGCCAGTGACCTGATGGCTATGGGCACGCTGGACCTTGCCTGGCATGAGTGCAGGTTCTCCGTGCCGGAGCAGCTATCGGTCATAGGCTACGATGATATCCCCCCGGCAAGCTGGCCGGGCTACTCCCTTACGACCGTCCGCCAGCCCGTGGACGAGATGGTCCGGACCTCGGTTGAGGTCCTGCAGTCAGCCATCGAGTCAGGCAACTCCGAGGTAGTGCACCGGGTCTTTTCCCCCGTGCTGGTGGTGCGCTCCTCGGCTCGCCTGCAGCCAGCTGGGCAGGGGTAATCCGCGACTCTGCATGCCATAGGACAGACCGGGGAAGCAGTACTATGTATACGTATTCAAGCAAGGAGGAAATGGGGATGAAACTCATCAGGCGCGAGGAAATCGAGAAGAAGGCACTTCCGGGCAGGGTACTGCAGCTGGCCGTCGGCAAGGAGGGCGCCTACTCGCCCAGCCAGGTAATGACGATGGGCTTTGCCCGCTACTCGGCCGAGAGTGGGCCGATGGCGCCACACCGCCACGCAGAAGAGATCGTGCACATCATCAGTGCGAAGGACGGTTGGACACGCTTCGGCGGGCAGGGCGATGAGCCTGATTCGCTCGGCGAGCGGGTTCCCTTGTGCGCGGGTCTGACCCTGCACTTTCCCCACAACGAGTGGCACGTATTCGAGTTCGCAGAAGAGGGGCATGTAGAGATCATCTTCTTCTACAGCCAGGCCGACGTCTACTCCAAGTAGACAGGGCGGAGTTGAGGCACGTGGTCACGTTTGAGCCGAGTGACGGCCGCTTTTTCCGGGTGCTCGCCCCACAGGCTGAGCCGGAGCTGCTGGCTTGCGGTTTCCAGTTCATCGAGGGACCTGCCTGGCATCCCTGGGGCCGCTTTCTCGTCTTCAGCGACATCCTGGGCGACTCCCTCTACACCTGGAGCCCCAGCCAGGGGACTATGCTGCTTCGCAAGCCGAGCCACATGGCCAACGGCAACTGCTACGACCTGCAGGGCCGGCTGATTACGTGCGAGCACGCGACGAGCAGAGTCACGCGCACCGAGCCGGACGGCAGCCTCTGTGTGATGGCATCCCACTTTGAGGGGCGGGAGCTCAACAGTCCCAACGACGTCGTCGTGAGCCGCGACGGCGCCGTCTACTTCACCGACCCGAATTCGGGGCGGGGCACTCGCTTCGGCGTGGCCCGCCGGCAGGAGCTGCCCTTCCAGGGCGTGTTTCGGTTAGGGCCTGGCGAGAAGCTGACCCTGCTGGTGGACGACTTCTCCAAGCCAAATGGGCTGTGCTTCTCGCCAAGCGGAGAGCGGCTGTTCGTGGACGACACCGATAGGTGTCACATCCGGGCCTTCGATGTGCAGGCGAACGGCCGCCTGACGGGCGGAGACGTCTGGGCCGAATTGCCGGGCGAGGGAGTGGGGGTAGCCGATGGGATGAAGGTTGACCGCAATGGCAACCTGTACTGCACTGGTCCCGGGGGCATTCACCTTTTCGACTCGTCGGGCTGCCACCTTGGCATGGTTCGCATGCCGGAGCAGACCGCCAACCTCGCGTGGGGCGACGAAGACCTGTGCAGCCTCTTCATCACGGCCAGCACATCACTGTACCGCATACGGACACTTGTGCCCGGCATGGCGTCCTTCTGACTCCAGGGCCGGCACCAATACCAGAGGAGACAAGAATGGACAGCAGAGCATCCAAGCTCCACCAGGAATCGATCGTGGTCAGCAGCCACGATCACCTCCACATCGAGCTGCGAAAGAAGCGTTACGCCGGGCAGAAAGCCGTCTTTTCCACCGTCTACGCTCCATTGATCCGCCAGGGAGGTGTCAACGTGCTCGCTTTTGTTGTGGGCGGCGACAGCACCACTCTCGTCGCGGGGTCTGACCTGCCGCTGTGGGGCACGTTAGAGGGCCTGGACATGATGTGGCTCGAGGCCGAGGAGAGCAGCGACACGATGGCCATCTGCCTCACCGCCGCCGACATCGACCGAACGCTGGAGGCCGGCAAGATTGCCGTCATCCTCACCCTGGAGGGCGGGCGCCCGCTGGAGGGCAAGCCGACGCTCGATACGCTCGGACCACTCCGCACCTATCACCGGCTGGGTGTCCGCCACGTCCAGCTCGCGGACATGGGTCGCAACCGTCTGGGAGACGGATGTGGAGCCTACCGGACCAACGGAGGCCTGACACAGTTCGGCTGCGATGTCGTCCGGGAGTGCAACCGGCTTGGCATGGTCGTGGACGTGGCCCATTTGAACGATCCAGGCTTTTGGGACGTCGCGGAGATCGCACAGGCGCCGATCATGGATTCCCACAGCAACGCCTGGGCGATTTGCCCGTCCTCGCACAACCTGCGCGACGAACGGATCAAGGCCCTTGCCGCCAGCGGCGGCGTCATCGGCCTGAACTGCCTCTCCGACCTCACGGCGAAGGAGAAGTACTGGCCGACCACGGAGGACTGGATCAGGCACCTCGACTATATGGTGAACCTCGCCGGGATTGACCACGTGGGCATTGGACCGGACCACTTCGAGGACAAAGGCGAGCACGCGCCGGGCTGGATGGAAGGGATCTACCTGGGTGTCAGGGATCACTACCACCTGGAAGACTGCGCCGACATCACCCAATTCCCGAACCTGACCGAGGCTATGGTGCGCCACGGCTATTCGGATGAAGACATCAAGAAGGTACTCGGAGAGAATCACCTGCGCGTCTACCGCCAAATCTTGGGATGATCCCTGCCGGGACTTGCCATATAGAGTCAAAAGGAACGAAAGCAAGTGGGCGATAAAGAGGTTTTGGTCCATTACCAAGCGCTTCAGGGTTTTGTGGCACAGCTGTTCACCAGTGCCGGCATGACCGAGCCCGACGCAGCGTTTCACGCCAAGGCGCTCGTCGACGCCAACCTGTGGGGCATTGACTCGCACGGCGTGCTTCGCGTGCCGATCTACGTGAAGCGAATGCACTCAGGGGCAATCAACCCCCGGCCGCAGATCAGGACCGTCCGAGGCTCACTTGGGCTGGAGGTTCTGCATGGCGACGACGGCCCCGGCTACATCGTGGGCCGCGATGCCATGCTGCGCGCCGTAGAGCTGGCCGGGCAGTACAACGTCGCAGCCGTGGGGGCGATCCGGAGCAACCACTTTGGGGCGACTGCGAGTTACAGCCGCCTCGCCGCCGAGCAGGGCATGATCGGCATCTCCATGACCAATGTGGTACCCAACGTGGTCGCCCCGGGCGGCAGCAAGCCGGTGGTCGGCAACAACCCCCTGTCCATCGCTGTGCCGACCTATGCCGAGTTCCCTTTTGTCCTCGACATTTCACTCTCGGCTGTGGCTGGTGGTAAGTTGCTTCTCGCCAGCAAGAAGGGCGAAAGAATTCCGCTCGACTGGGCGACTGACAGCGAGGGCCGGCCGACCGATGACCCCGACAAGGCCTTTGCCGGCTTCCTGCTGGCCATGGGCGGGTACAAGGGGCTCGGGCTTGCGTATGCAGTGGACATCCTCTGTGGGCTCATCACCGGAGGTGTGTTCCTCAACGAGATGAAGGGCATGTACAGGTACCCCGACGAGCCAAGCCTGACCGGGCATATGATGATCGCCGTCAACGTCGAGGCGATTCTCGGGCGCGAAGAGATGGCGGCTCGCATGGCGCAGTTTGCGCGGACGGTGAAAGAGTCGCCCATGTGGGACCAGACCAGAGAGATGTACCTGCCGGGGGAGATCGAGCACCTGACCGCGCGGAGGCGTATGGAGAGCGGTGTTCCCCTGCCAGGGAACCTGTATGACGAGTTGGCGGCGCTTGGACGACAGGCGGGGCTTAGCAGCACCCTGCCAGCCTTGGACTGACCTGGCAGTGGCTCGCCACAGCTGTGTGAGGAGTGACCGCGAGGAGGGTACCGTGAGCGTGTACGCAGGCAGATATCTGAGGATCGACCTCACCACCGGGGAGTGGCACGTGGAGGAGATACCGGCAGAGCAGGTGGAGAAGTACCTGTTGGGGTCCGGCTTTGCCGCCTACCTGTACCACAAGGAGATGGACCCAGCCCTCGACCCGCTCGACCCGGCGAGCCCGCTGCTCATCTTCAACGGCTTGCTGACCGGGACCATCGCTCCCACCGGCTGCCGGACCTCCTTCTGCGGGCGCTCTCCCTTGACCGGAATCTGGAACGAAGCCAACCTGGGGCACCACTGGGGCGCCGAGCTGCGCTTCGCCGGCCTTGATGGGCTGGTCCTCACAGGCCGCGCCGAGGCCCCGGTATATCTCTGGATCTCGGACCAGGGCGTCGAGCTGCGCGACGCCTCACACCTCTGGGGCCGGGACTATTTCGACACAGCAGACAAGCTGCTCGGTGAGACCTCGCCCAAGGCCAGGGTGGTCGGTATCGGCCCGGCAGGAGAGCAGCTGGTCAAGATCGCGGGCATCATGTGCGGTCCTTCAGGCTACGTACGTGCGGCCGCTCGAGGCGGCATGGGCGCCCTGATGGGCAGCAAGAACCTGAAAGCGATTGTGGTGCGCGGCACCCAGAAGCCCCAATACGCCCATCCGCAGGCGTTCCGCGACGAGGTGAAGGAACAGAACGTTTACCTGCAGGGTACCTCGATCGGAATGACCAAGCTCGGGACAGCCGGTGGGATCGTGGCAACCGAGCAGTTCGGCGACCTGCCGATCCGAAACTGGCAGCTTGGCAACTGGAGTGAGGCCCAGGAGGTGACCGGCGCGACGTTGTACGAGAAGTACCTGGTCAAGAGCACTCACTGCCACGCCTGCCCGATCGGTTGCGGCAAGGAGGTGGAGGTCAAAGAGGGAAAGTATGCAACCCCCCGCGGTGAGGGAGTTGAGTATGAGACAATCGCCGGCTTTGCCGGCAGCTGCCACATCTCCGACCTAGAGAGCATCATCCTGGCGAGCTCCCTCTGCAACCGGTATGGCCTGGACACAATCTCGACGTCATCGGCAATCGCTTTCGCCATGGAGGCCTTCGAGAGGGGGCTGATCGGCGTGCAAGACACTGGCGGGATAGAACTGCGCTTTGGCGATCCCGACGCGATGCTGGCAGTGATCGGCAAGATTGCCCATCGACAGGACATCGGGCGGCTCCTCGGACAAGGCGTACGGCAGGCGGCGCGGCAGATCGAGGGCTCCGAGGGGTTCGCGATCCACGTCAAAGGGCTAGAGGTAGCCTATCACGATCCCCGTGCCTTTGTCAGCATGGCGGTCAACTATGCGACTGCCGCGCGCGGGGGATGCCACCTCGAATCGGGAAGCTTCTGGAACGGGTACGGAATCTGCCTGCCCGACCTCGGTTACCCCGAGACACTTGACCGCCTCGTTTCATCGCAGGAGCAAGCCAAGCTGGCCTACGATTGGCAGAACTATGCAGGGGTGTTCAACCCGCTGGGCTTGTGCAAGTTCATGATCAAGGGACGGCTGGGGGGAGGCCAGCTCTCGCGGCTCATCAACCTGGCTACGGGCTGGCAGTGGGACACGGCAGACATCCTGTCTGCCGGCGACCGCATCTTCCAGCTAAAGCGGCTCATCAACCTGCGGCTAGGGATCACAGATGCCGACGACACGCTGCCGAGACGCTTCTTGACAGAGCCGCGGCCCAGCGGAAGCGCGGCGGGGAATCTGCCCGACTTGAAGGCGATGCTTCCGATTTACTACGAGCTGCGAGGGTGGGACGAGCGTGGGGTGCCTCGGCCGGAGCGCCTGCAAACACTGGGCCTGGACAGGGCCTAATCGGCGGCGAGCAGCGCGGCCCGGAGGGCGGCTGCTGCGAGACAGCGGGATTGGCAAGGAGTGATGCATCCGTATGACTGTGGACAACCGCGTGAAGCGTATGCTGCGTGATGGGAAAAAGACGGCAGGGGCCTGGCTTCAGATTGCCAGCCCTTTCACCGCCGAGATCTTGGCGAGGGCGGGCTTTGACTGGCTCATCGTGGACATGGAGCATGGGCCGGGGGACATCCTCACCCTCGTAGGCCAGCTTCAGGCGATGAACGGCAGCGGCGTTGTCCCCCTGGTGCGCGCTCCATGGAATGATTTCGTAAGCATCAAGCGCATCCTGGACGCCGGGGTGTACGGGCTGCTCGTCCCGTACATCAACAGCGGCGAGGAAGCCGCCGCGGCCGTGCGCGCGTGCCGATATCCCCCGCATGGCATCCGGGGGGTGGCGGGCAGCCCTCGTGCCCAAGGGTATGGCCAGAACGTGCGCGAGTACCTGGAGCATGCCAACGATGCCATTCTGCTGATCGTCGCCGCAGAGACGCCGACGGCCGTAGCGAACCTGGACGACATCCTGGCGGTAGACGGCGTGGACGGCGTGTTCATCGGGCCGATGGACCTGGCCACGAGTATGGGGTACTTGGGCAACCCGGCACACCCGAGCGTGCAGGAGGCGATTGCCCGCATCGAGGAGAAGGTCCTGGCTACGGGGAAGGTCCTGGGGACCATCTCCAGCACGTGGGAGCAGGCGCAACGGCTGTACGGCAGGGGCTACCAGATGGTGATGCTCATGGCCGACGGCGTTTCCCTGGCAAAGCAGGCGGCCGACACCGTCGCCCATTTCCGGCAGGCCTATCCGCAGGGGTAGCAGCACGATACTCTGGGCCTTGAACAGCAAGGCATCATTTTCCGACAGGAGGTTCTAGGAGTGACTATCCAGGCCCTACAGCCGAAGCTGTATGAATACAACTCGATCGGCCGCGTCCTGTTTGGCGCGGGCGCCGTGGCCCAGCTGGGCACGGAGGCACAGGCATTGACGGCTGGGCGCCGCTGCCTGATCATCACCGATCCAGGCATTGCCAAAGCAGGGTTGCTGGCGCCGGTGCGGGCCGCGCTCGAGGACGCAGGCTTCTCGGTTGCAGTGTGCGACCGCGCAGAGCCGGAGCCTCGTCTCGCGACCTACCAGGCGCTGCTGGAGGTTGCCCGCGACGCCAAGCCAGACCTCATCGTGGCGGTGGGCGGGGGCAGCTCCCTCGACACGGCAAAGGCGGTGTCGCGCGCGCTCACCAGCACGAGGCCGATGGCCGACTACGTCGGTCAGGCCTTTGACAGCGATGGCGTTCCCCTGATCACGATCCCGACGACCTCGGGCACGGGTGCCGAGGTCACGCCTGATGCCGTGGTCGTGATCCCCGAAGAGCGGGTGAAGAGCTGCTTCTTCAACACCCGGGCAAGGGTGGCGATCGTGGATCCCACGATGACGCTGGGACTGCCGGCCAGGACTACGGCTGCGACGGGTGTTGACGCCCTGTCCCACGCCATCGAGTCAGCACTGTCCAAGACGGCCACGCCGCTCACGCATGCCCTGGCGCTGGAGTCGATCCGGCTGGTCTCAGAGAACCTGCGCGTTGCCACATACGAGGGCAGCAACCTCGAAGCACGCGCCAACATGGCGTGGGCGACCCTGATAGAGGGCTTCTCAGAGTCGAACGCAGGCGACGTGGAGGGACATGCCGTCGCCCACGTCGTCGGTGCCTTTTACCGAGTGCACCATGGCCAGGCGTGTGGGATCGCGCTGCCCTACTGCATGAAGCTCAACCTGCCCGTGAACGTTCCGATCCTGGCGCGGATCGCGCAGGCCATGGACCCGAGCATTTCCGGCACACCGAGGGAGATGGCCGAAGAGGGGATTTACGCCGTGCATGAGCTGATCCGCGAGGTGGGCTGCCCCACCAGTCTGGCCGAGGTGGACGGTGCCTCGCCATCGGACATACCTCAGCTGGCGAGGCTCTACTGCACGCACCCCTACATCATTCCGGTCCTGGAGCTCTTTGCCAAGCGGGGTATTCCATCCGAAGAGGAAGCCAACCGTTTCTTTGCCGAGATGTTCGAGCCCTTCTGTCTGTACCCGGGGGAATAGGCGGCGCGTTCCAGCCAGGCCGGAGGCCGTCGACGACCTCCGGCCTTCCATGCCGCCTGTACGCACCATTCTGAGTTTGGTAGGAGGTGAGCCATGCCATATGGCTATTCGGGAAGGATCCTGCACGTAGACCTAACCCATGGAAGCGTCGAGGTAGAGGCGCCTGCTGAGTCGTTCTATCGCAAGTACCTTGGTGGCGAAGGGATCGCCCTGTACTACCTCCTCACGCAAATGCCGGCTGGCGCCGACCCCTTGGGCCCCGACAACATCCTCGCGGTGACCCTGAGCGTGGTCACGGGGGCGCCGATATCGGGGCAGAGCCGGGTGATGGTGAACGCCAAGTCACCGCTCACCGGCGCCATCGGCGACTCACAGGCAGGGGGCTTCTGGCCCGCGGAGGCAAAGGCGGCCGGCTTCGATGCGCTGATCATCCGCGGCCGCGCCGAGAAGCCGGTCTACCTTTGGGTGAGTGAGGGCAAGGCGGAGCTGCGCGACGCCGGGCACCTGTGGGGAATGGTCACAGGTGAGGCCGAGGCTGCCATTCGGGAGGAGCTGCACGACCGAAAAGTCGAGGTGCTGCAGATTGGCCCCGCCGGCGAGCGGATGGCGCGTTACGCCAGCATCATGAGCATGTGCAACCGCGCCGCCGGACGCACCGGAATGGGCGCTGTCATGGGCTCCAAGAACCTGAAGGCGATCGCCGTTCGCGGCAGGAGAAGGCCCGAAGTTGCCGATCCCAAGGCGCTGGCGGCGCTCGCCCGCTGGGGGGCCTCCCACTGGGAGCAATCAGACGTCTACGGCCTGGGGCTCTTTGGGACGCCCGAAGTGGTCACCCCTCAGAACAACGACGGCGGCCTCCCCACGCGGAACTGGCGCAGCGGCTCGTTCGAGGGATATCGCGCGCTCGACGGCAAGACCATGCACGAGACGATCTCGAAAGGCCGCGATACCTGCTTTGGCTGCGTCGTGCGCTGCAAGCGCGTCGTCGAGATTGCGGAAGGCCCGTACCCCGTCGACCCTCTGTATGGAGGCCCGGAGTACGAGACGCTCGGAGCGCTGGGCTCCTACTGTGGCATCGACAACCTGGCGGCCGTGGCCCACGCAAACCAGATCTGCAATATGTATGGGCTGGACACCATCTCCACGGGTGGCGTGATAGCCTGGGCCATGGATTGCTTCGAGCATGGCTACCTGACCTTGGAGGATACGGGCGGGCTGGACCTACGCTTTGGGAACGCCGAGGCGATGGTCAGGCTGACCGAGCAGATTGCACGGCGTGAAGGGTTGGGCGATCTCCTGGCCGAGGGCATGGTGGCGGCTGCGGCCAGGCTCGATCCGCGAGCCAGGGACCTGCTCACGGACGTCAAGGGCAGCCCGATGCCCGCGCACATGCCCCAAGTCAAGCGCTCCCTTGCGCTGGTGTATGCTGCGAATCCGTACGGCGCCGATCACCAGGCACACGAGCACGACCCGGCCTACAGCGCCTATCCGGCACGCATGGCCGAGCTGGGCCTGGACGCGCCACAGCCCGACACAGTGCTCAACGAGGAGAAGGTGCGTTTCACAGTGTACACGCAGCAGATGTACAGCCTTCTGAATACCGTCGGTTTGTGCCAGTTCGTCTGGGGACCGGCGTTTCACCTGTACGGGCCCAGCCAATTGGTCGAGCTGGTGCGCGCCACGACCGGCTGGAACGCCAGCCTGTGGGAGCTGATGAAGGCAGGCGAGCGAGCGCTCACCATGATGCGCGCCTTTAACGCGCGGGAGGGGTTCACGAGCGCCGAGGACAAGCTTCCGGCCAAGCTGTTCCAGCCGCTCACCGGGGGACGATCGCACGGCCTGGCGGTGACACAGGAAGAGATGGACCGCGCGCTCCCGCTGTACTACGCCATGTGCGGGTGGGACAAGGAGGGCAGGCCAACGCGTGCGAAGCTGGTCGAGCTCGGGCTGGGCTGGCTCGGCGAGAGCGCATGATGAGCTGGAGGGAAGGGGACACGATGTACTACCGTGAGCTGAAGCAGGAGACCACTGTTGCCGACCAGGACGTGCGCGAGCTCGAGGGGCGGGTAGCCGCCATCCTGGCACGGGTCAAGGCGGAGGGAGACGCAGCACTGCACTACTACTCGAAGCAGTTCGACCAATACGAGCCGGCGTCCTTCCGCGTGCCACGCGAGGAAGCTGCCAAGGCCGCCGACGTGCTGCCTGCTGCCGTGGTCGAGGAGCTCGACTTTGCCATCGGCCAGGTGGGAGCGTTTGCCCGCGCGCAGCGCGAAAGCATGGCCGAGTTCGAGAGAGAGGTCCGGCCTGGGATGTGGATGGGCCAGAGGATCGTACCGGTGGGTTCATGCGGCTGCTACGTGCCTGCGGGCAGGTACCCCTGCCTCACCGCCGCGGTCATGTCGGTGATGCCGGCCAAGGTCGCCGGAGTGAGGCGGATCGTCGCTTGCAGCCCCCCGGGACCGCGCGGCGGCCTCAACCCCGGCATCTTGTACACGATGTACCGCATGGGAGTGGACGAGATCTACTGCATCGGTGGGGTACAGGCCATTGGGGCGATGGCCTTTGGCACGGAAACCATCGCGCCGGTCGACATGGTAGTGGGGCCGGGCAACCGCTACGTCGCCGAAGCCAAGCGGCAGATCTTTGGCAGGGTCGGAATCGACTTCCTGGCCGGACCCAGCGAGTGCCTCGTCATCGCGGGCGATGGCGCGCGAGCAGACTACATCGCCGCCGACCTCCTGGCACAGTGCGAGCACGACCCAAACGCGCGGGGCTGCTTGGTGACATCGTCCGAGCCCCTGGCCTGGGCCGTCCTGGCCGAGATCGACAGGCAGCTCGACCAGAGAACCACTGCGGAAGTGGCGCGTGCCTCTTGGGAGAGCAAGGGCCGGGTCGTGGTGGTAGACACCCTGCAGGACGCCGCGCGCTATGCCAACGAATACGCGCCAGAGCACCTGGAAGTCCATGTCGACAAGCCGAGAGAAATCCTTCCACTCCTGGAGAACTATGGCTCGCTGTTTCTCGGTGAGGCGACGGCCGAGGTGTATGCCGACAAGATCGCCGGCCCGAACCACATCCTGCCCACCGGCCGTGCGGCGCGGTACACTGGCGGCCTGTGGGTGGGCATGTTCCTCAAAGTGATCACGCACATGGAGACCGACGTTCGAGCCTCCCGCGAGCTGGCCAGGTACGCTGAGACACAGGCCGCGTACGAGGGAATGGATGCCCATCGCTACGCGGCCACGATCCGGCTGGAGACCCTTCCGGACGCCTAGTCACGCCCTCGTCTGTTCCACAGCAAACGCCCGCCGACCGCCTTCCCTGACGGATCGACCAACAAGGCGGCCGGCGGGCTTTCACCACCCCGGGTGCTCGGGCCGCCTGTCAAGGAAGGCTGCTTCCAGCGATCAGCACACCCTTCGGCACGGATCGTGCCGTCAAGTGGCTACTTGACCGCCCTGAAGCGATGCCCTATACTCCAGGTCATGGCCCACAGGATGTCACTCACCATCATAAACGCCGGGTACCGCTCGACGAACTACTGGGTAGTCAGCGTGGGTGGGTCACGGCTCCTCGTCGATCTCGGCTGGCCGGGGACACTCGGCACGATGAAGGCGAACCTCAAGCGGTTGGATGTGCCCCTGCGCGAGATCCGCTTTGCGCTCGCGACCCACTACCATATGGACCATGCCGGATTGGCTGAGGAACTGAAGCGTGAGGGCGTTCGCCTGATCGTGCTGGACGTCCAGGTGGCTGCGCTCCCGATGATGAAGAGGTGGATGAAGCCCCAGGATCACTACGTCGAGATTGCGATGGAGGGCAACGTCATCCTCTCCTGCGGAGAAAGCCGCCAGCTCCTGGCCGGGATGGGCATTGCGGGCGAAGTCGTACACACCCCCGGACACTCGGACGACAGCGTATCACTGCTGCTGGACGACGGCTCCGTCTTCACCGGGGACCTTCCTCCAGAGGACGCGTGCTACGACAACCCCGTCGCGATAGAGAGCTGGCGGATGCTGCGGGAGCGCGGGGTCAAGGCGGTCTACCCAGCCCACGGGCCAGTGCGCGCGATCTAGGTCATGGCTGGGCCGCGCATGGGGCGATCCGCCTGCCCTCCCTCCGAGCAGGGTATCGCGGTCCCTGCGTTGACGGCACCTATCCTCGACCAAGGACCCATCCCTTGCCGGACGACAGCATTAGAAGCGGATAAGAAACCTGTACAATACCTTGACAGAGCAGGCGCGCCATGCTACAATTGATGCCTAGAAGTTGACCAATCGTACAACGAGAAGGAGGAGTAGCATGAGTGGCTCCCTGAGCTTGGGCAAGGTTCTGGGGATACCGATCCGGCTGCATACGACGTGGTTCATCATCGCGGTGCTTGTCACCGTGTCTCTGGCGACCGGGCTCTTTCCGAGCCGGTATGACGGCTGGAGCCGGGCGACCTACTGGCTGGTGGGCGGGGTCACGGCGATCTTGTTCTTCGCGTCCGTGCTGCTGCACGAGCTGGGGCACTCGGTCCTGGCGCTGCGCGAGAAGGTCCCGGTCAAGAACATCACGCTCTTTGTGTTTGGCGGCGTGGCGCAGATCGGATCGGAGCCGCCGACGGCCGGATCAGAGTTCCGCATCGCCGTCGCCGGTCCCCTGGTCAGCTTTGCTCTGTCGGGAATCTTTGCTCTGCTGGGTGCCGTCACGCGCGCGGCTGAGGTCGTGTCGGCACCGTTGGCGTACCTGGCCCAGATCAACCTCATACTGGGCGCCTTCAACCTGATCCCCGGGTTTCCGCTCGACGGAGGGCGTGTGCTGCGGGCGCTGCTATGGAAGACGGGAGGCAACTTCCAGACGGCCACGAAATGGGCCTCCCGGGCCGGGCAGCTTGTGGCGTTCGGTTTTATCCTGTACGGCATTGCCCAATTCTTCTTTGGGGGAGGTCTGGTCGGCGGGCTGTGGTACGTCTTTATCGGTTGGTTCCTGAACAACGCAGCGCAGTCGAGCTACCAGCAGGTGGTCCTGCGCGACACGCTGAGCGGGGTCAAGGCGCGCAGCGTCATGACGCAGCAGTGCCAGACCGTGCCGACCGGAGTGCGGCTTGATCGGCTTGTGGAGGAGAACATCTTGGGGCAGGGGCAGCGCTGCTTCTTTGTGGCGGATGGCGGAGACTTGCGGGGCCTAATCACGCTGCACAACATCCGTCGCGTGGCGCCGGGCCAGCGCTCCGAGCTGACGGCGGACCAGGTGATGACCCCCGCCGACGCGGTCTATGCGGTGCACCCGGAGGACGACGTGATGGCCGTCCTCCAGAAGATGGACGAATCGGACGTGAACCAGGTCCCGGTGGTGGAGGGAGGCCGGCTTCTGGGGTTGATCACGCGCGAGAGCCTGCTGCACGACATCCGGCTGCGGGCGGAGCTGGCGGTGTAGGTCTCCGGCGTGGACCTGCACCGTACATCCAAGGGAACCGCCATGCCCGAGAGCGACAACGCAGCAGGCAGGGCTTTCACACCCGGCCGCATCGGTGATCTGCAGCTGCGCAACCGGATCATCCGTGCCGGCTGCTTCGAGGGGATGAGCCAGGGAGGTCGCGTGACCCCGGCGCTGGTCGAGCACCACAGGCGCGTGGCAGCCGGCGGAACGGCGATGACGACGGTGGCGTACTGCTCGGTCTCGTTCGACGGGCGCGCCTTTGGCCACGAGCTTTGGATGCGGGAGGAGATAGTGCCGGGGCTGCGGGAGCTGACGGACGCGGTGCACGGCGAAGGTGCCGCTGCCTCCATCCAGATCGGCCACTGCGGCTTTTTCGCCAGCCCGCGGGAGATCGGACGGCGGCCGCTTGGCGCGTCGCGCAAGATGTGCCTCTTTCGCCTGTCGTATTGCAGGGCGATGAGCGAGGCGGAGATTGAGCAGAAGGTGGAGGAGTTTGCCCAGGCTGCTCTCTGGGCGCAGGAAGCCGGCTTTGACGCCGTCGAGGTCCACTCAGGCCACGGATACCTGCTCAGCCAGTTCCTCTCCCCCTGGACCAACCACCGGCGGGACGGGTATGGGGGCTCGCTGGAGAACCGGATGCGCTTCCCGATGGCGGTGGTGCGCGCCGCTCGGCAGGCGGTCGGGCCGGGCTTTCCGATCCTGGTGAAGATGAACCAGCGCGACGGGATGCGGGGGGGGCTGGAGCTGGAGGAGGCGGTCGATGTGGCCCGGTGCTTTGAGGCCGAGGGGGCCAGCGCGCTTGTGCCGAGCTGCGGATTCACCGCCAAGACACCGCTGTACATGATGCGCGGCGGCGTCCCGGCGCGGGAGATGGCCCGCAATCAGGCGATGCTGCTGACGCGAGTGGGCATGCGCCTCTTTGGGCGCTTCATGGTGCAGCGCTACCCCTTCGAGTCCCTCTTCCTGCTGGAGGGGGCGCAGCGCATCCGGCGGGCAGTGTCCATACCCGTTGTCTACGTAGGGGGAGTGCTGTCACGGGCCGACCTGATGCGGGTGATGGATGCGGGCTTCGAGTTCGTGGAGGTAGGCCGGGCGATCGTGAAGGACCCCGACTGGGTGCGCAAGCTGCAGTCGGGCTCGCTTGAGGCCTCGGACTGCGACCACTGCAACCGGTGCATCGCGACGATGGACGCCGGCGGGGTGTACTGCCCGTCGGAGATCTAGGACCGGCGCGCGCGCCGGGTCCCCATGGCGGCGCTCGACAGGCTCCTGTCGCCGCACTCGATGGGGTCGGCCGGCCGGCGATGGGGCAACCTACCCCACCCGCACAGGCCCTGTCACAGCGCCGGGCAGGACGAAGAACGGGCACAAGGCCCTATACTCCCGCGACGGGCACGAGGCCCTACACTGCCGCGACGGGCACAAGGCCCTACACTACCGCGACGGGCACGAGGCTTTACACTACCACGACGGGCACGAGGCCCTGCACTACCACGACGGGCACGCGGCCCTACACTACCGCGACGGGCGCGAGGCCCTATACTACCACGACGGGCACGAGGCCCCACACTACCGCGACGGGCACGAGGCTCTACACCACCACGACGGGCACGAGGCCCGATATCACGGGTGCGGGAGCGGGCAAAGGGCCCCTCATCACAGGCGGTGGCGCGGACGCCGGCACTAGCGCCGGGATTGACCGACCGCGCCAATGCGGGTATGCTCTGCCGGTACGCAGCACTAGACCTATAGTGCCCAGAGAGGTGCCATGAGCCCGTCGAGACCCGCCCCGCCAGGCAAGCCCACCGGTTCGCCGAGAGCGCGCATCGCCGACAAGGTGCGCGACTTTACGGCCGCGCTGCGCAACACGCCGCAGGCTTTCCGACTGGTATGGTCGGCCAGCCCGCGCGCAGCGATGGCGGGCATTGCGCTGACACTCATCGCCGCCGCGCTGCCGGCCGCGCAGGCGTGGGCGGGCAAGCTGATCATCGACGCTGTCGTCGCTGCCACCCGCGAGGGGCTCCCGCCTGTGGACGGGCTCCGCCAGGTGGCTCCGTACATCGCCCTGGAGTTCGGCCTCTTGCTGCTGGGCTCTGTCATAAGCCAGGCGCGGAGCCTCTCCGACCGCACGCTCCAGATGCAGCTCACCAATTACGTCAACAGCCTGATCATCCGGAAGGCGATCAGCCTCGACCTTCGCTTTTTTGAGGACCCCGTCTTTTACGACACGCTGCAGAACGCGCGGCGGCAGGCGGACACCAGTGCCCTTAGCATCGTGAACTCGACGCTGCAGATGATACAGCAGACCATTACCCTGGTGTCGCTGATTGCCCTCCTGGCACGATTCAGCCCCTGGCTCGCCGTGATCGTGTTTGTGGCTGCCATCCCCTCCTTTCTTTCCCAGTCGCAGTACGCCGAGCGCGCCTTTCGCGCGGTCAGCAGGCGCGCACCGGAGGCCCGCCTGCTGAACTACCTGGAGACGCTGCTGACCGGCATCGAGAGCGTCAAGGAGATCAAGCTCTTTGGGCTGGGCGAGCCGCTCCTGAAGCGCTACCAGGAGCTGTTCACCCGCTTCTACCAGGAGGACCTGTCCATCGCCCAGCGGCGCACTGCTGCCGGGCTCGGCTGGGGCCTGCTGTCGAACCTGGCCTACTATGGCAGCTACGCCTGGATCGTCCTGCGCACGGTCGCCGGCCTGATCACGCTCGGCGACATGACCATGTTCCTGGGCATCTTCCGGCAATCGCAGGGCTCGATCCGGTCGCTGCTCGACAGCCTGAACCGCCTGTACGAGAGCAACCTCTTCCTCGATAACTTGATGACCTATCTAGAGCTGAAGCCGGTGCTTGTCAGCCCGGAGAATGGCCTAGTGGCGCCCGAGCCGGTGCGGGAGGGCATCGAGTTCCGGCACGTATCCTTCTGCTACCCTGGCTCTGACGTCCTTGTGCTGCGTGACATCAACCTGCACATCCGCCCGGGAGAGCGCATCGCCCTGGTGGGCCTGAATGGGGCCGGCAAGACGACGCTGATCAAGCTGCTCACCCGGTTGTATGACCCGACGGAGGGACAGGTACTGCTGGATGGCGTCGACCTGCGGGAGTATGACCTTGCCAGCCTGCACCAGCGGTTTGGCGTGATCTTCCAGGACTATGTGCGTTACCAGTTCAGCGTGCGGGAGAACATCGGGTTCGGCCAGGTGGACGCCCTGGACGACAGCGCGCGGATCGCGGCAGCGGCGGAGCGGGGCGGCGCCAGCCCGATCATCAAGAATATGCCCCAAGGATACGAAACAGTGCTTGGGCGGCGCTGGGAGAAGGGCCAGGAGCTGTCGGGGGGTCAGTGGCAGAAGATCGCCCTGGCGCGCGCCTTCATGCGCAAGGCCGAGGTGCTGGTGCTGGACGAGCCGACCTCGGCGCTGGATGCCGAGGCAGAGTACGATATCTTCCGGCGGTTCGGTGAGCTGATGGAAGGCCGCATCGCGGTGCTCATCTCGCACCGTTTCTCCACGGTGCGCATGGCGGATCGGATCGTAGTGTTGTCGGCCGGCACCATTGTGGAGCTGGGAAGCCACGCTGAGCTGATGGCGATGGACGGTGCGTATGCCCGGCTCTTCAGGCTGCAGGCCGAGGGATACCGCTAGGCGCCGGCGGGCAAGCCGCAAGAACGGGCACATGGCACCGTAGGGCACCGGCCCATTCTGTGATCCGGCCGTGTGACCTGCCTCACTTCGCTGCCGGGCGCTATGTGGTATGATCCGGCTCCAGCCAAGCATGGAGGAGGGCTCCGATGAGCGAACAAGCCGAGTACGAGAAGGCCACGCTGGCCGGGGGCTGCTTTTGGTGCCTCGAGGCCGTCTATGATCTCGTCAAAGGCGTCGTGTCGGTTGAGTCGGGCTACTCGGGCGGCCGGCGCCCCAACCCCACCTACGAGCAAGTCTGCAGCGGCGCCACCGGCCACGCCGAGGTGGTACAGATCACCTTTGACCCGAAGGTCGTCTCCTACTGCGACCTGCTGGACATCTTTTTCTCCATCCATGACCCCACCACGCTCAACCGCCAGGGCGCGGACGCCGGCACCCAGTATCGCTCTGCCATCTTCTATCACGACGAGGAGCAGAGGCGCATCGCGGAAGAGGTCGTGCGCGAGAGGGGGGCGTCCGGCACGTGGCGGGATCCGATCGTGACCGAGGTGACGCCCTTCACCGCCTTCTACCCGGCCGAGGCATACCACCAGGAGTACTTTGCGCGCCACGGCTCGCAACCCTACTGCCGGGCGGTGATCGCGCCGAAGGTGGCCAAGTTCATGAAAGCGTTTCCCCTCTCGCTGGAAGGAAGGGGGCCGGGCTAGTTCTGTAGCCTGAGATGTCACGCTGAAGAGCGAGCGTAGCGCGATGAGGGGTTTCGGCGGCATCTGGCAGTCGGTTGCTCACGAATGGGCCGAGATTCTTCGCTCCCTTCGGTCGCTCAGAATGACAGGTAGCTGCGAGTGAGGTGGCAGTAGCAAAAGGGGGGGGAGAAAGCACCCCGGGCCACTTCAGGTCGACGGGCCGGCAGCAGGAACGGGCAGGGTGGAGGGCTCGGTCAGGGACCTTTGCCCATCGCAGAGCAGGGTGGCGGGCTCGGTCAGGGACCTTCGCCCATCGCAGGGCAGGGTGGCGGGCTCGGTCAGGGACCTTTGCCCATCGCAGGGCAGGGTGGAGGGCTCGGTCAGGGACCTTCGCCCATCCGAGGCCCTGCACTGCGACGGCGGGGTAGTGCCTGACTTTGCCAATGTCCCGAGAAGGCCCCGCCGCGAGTTGACATTCCATCGCCTGTGCGCTATACTTTGTCCACACTGCGGGAGTAGCGCAGTGGTAGCGCACCTGCCTTCCAAGCAGGCTGTCGCGGGTTCGAATCCCGTCTCCCGCTCAAGGCCCCGGCCAGACTGCGTGGCCGGGGCCGCTGCGTAGCTCCGACAGGAAAGGAGCTCCCCATGCCCTTGCAGCAGAACCTGGCGTGTGGCGTTGTCCGCCCGCCACCGGGGAGGGGTGGCGGCGACCTGGCCTGCCTGAGGATCGGGCCCGGCACCTTCCGCGATGCCCTGGTCGATGCCGCCGAGCGCACCGGTGGCATGACCCTCCCTGCCGACCTTCTCGTGAGGAGCGAGCCAACTGAGGCTGCCAACCCATGATCCCACTTGAACTTGGCGTCCGCAACTTTATGTGCTACCGAGACGACGTGCCTTCCCTCAGCTTTGAGGGGATTCACCTGGCCTGCCTTACCGGCAGCAACGGCCACGGCAAATCGGCGCTGCTGGATGCCATCACCTGGGCGATCTGGGGCAAGTCGCGCGCCAAGCACGACGACGAACTCATCCACCAGGGCCAGACCGAGATGGAGGTGGAGTACACGTTTTCTCTCGGCGGCAGCACCTACCGCATCACACGCAAGCGGGAGAGCAAGAAGCCGGGGCGCACCGTCCTCGAGTTCCAGGTGCAGGGCACGGACAAGATGCGCTCGATCGGCGGCAGCACCATCCGCGCCACCCAGGAGGCAATCGACAAGCTCCTGCGGATGGATTACGAGACCTTCACCAACTCCGCCTTTCTGCTTCAGGGGAAGGCGGACGCCTTCACCACCCGTACCCCCTCGGAGCGCAAGCAGGTTTTGGCGGACATCCTAGGTCTCGGGCGATGGGACGAATACGAGCAGGCGGCCCGGGACAGGAGTCGCGCTGTGGAGCGGGAGCACGATGAACGGGATGCACGGCTGAAGCAGATCGACGCGGAGCTGACGCGCGCGCAGGAGTACGAGGATGCGCTGAAGCGTGCCGAGGCAAGCGTGGGCCAACTCGCCGGCAGCGTCAAGGAGGCCGAGGCCAACCTGGCGCTTCACCAATCGCAGCTCCAAGCGCTCGAGCGACAGCAGGTTGCTTTGCAGGGTGTGGAGCGCCACCTGGCACAGACCGAGAGGGAGCTGACCGAGATCGATACGAAGGTCCGCGAGCGCCAGGCGAGGTTGCTGGGCCACGAGAGGGCGCTGTCCGAACGGGACGCGATCGAGCGGGGCTTTGCCGCCCTTGCTGGTGCCCGGCAGGCCGAATCCACCTGGAACGAGCGCCTGCGCGCCGCCCGACACATCGAGTCGCAGCAGCGCGACCTCGAGCGCGCTGTGGCTGCCGCACGGCAAACGCTGGAGCAGGAGGCGGGCCGGCTGGCCGAGCGCCTGCGCACCCTGGAAAAACATGCTGCGGAAGCGCCGCGGCTGGAGATGGAGCTCGCAGAGGCCGCCTCCCGGCTGGGTCACCTGGAACGGCGCCAACTTGAGCGGGATACGGCGCGCGAGCGCCTCCAGGCACTCGCCGAAGCCGCTGCCGCCCTTAAGGCCACCAATGAGAAGCTCCGTGCCGAGATGCAGGATCTGCGGGAGAAGCTCGACCTATTGCAGGCTGAGGCCGGCGAAGCGGCGTGCCCTCTCTGCGGCCAACCACTGACCGGGCAGCACCGCAAGGAAGTTGCAGCCGAATACCAGGCCAGGGGCGAGGGCCTGCGCCGCCTTTATGACGACAATGACACCGAGCTGCGTGCCGGTGCTGTGGAGAGCGCACAACTCAAGGCCCAGCTTCAGCAGCTCGATCGCGAGCTTGGCGGGCAGGGCGCCGCCCAAGGCCGGCACGCCCAGGTCGAGCATGCCCTGCGAGATGCGCAGCAGGCCGCTGCCGGAGTCCAGGCAGCCGGCGAGGAAGTGGCGGCCCTGCGGCACCGCGTCGAGGCCGGGGAGTATGCACCCGCCGAGCACCGTGCTCTTGCCCAACTGGCAGCCGAGCTGGAGGCAACGGGTTACGATGCCGAGGCTCACCGCAAGGCGCGGGACGAGGCCGCCACGCTTGCCCCCTTCGAGGCACGGCAGCAGCAACTGCTTCTCGCGGAGCAGCAGGCTGAGGCAGAGAAGGCAGAACTGGAAGAGCTGCGCGGCCGCGGCGAGCGCTGGGCCGAGAGCCTGGCCGCCGAGCGAGGGCGGCGCGATGAGCTGGCCGCCGAGATCGCCGGTCTGCCGGGGCTCCGCGAGCAGGCGCGCGCCCGCGCCGCGGAGCTGGAGGAGTGGCAACGACAGGCGCAGCAAGCGCGCCTCGCGCTGGGAGCCGCCCAACAGCAGGTAAAGTATGTCCGGCAAATCACCGCGGAGCGCGTCCAGGTCGCTGCGCAGCGGCAGCGACTCGCCGGCGAGAAAGCCCTCTACGATGACCTACGCCTGGCCTTTGGCAAGAAGGGGGTTCAGGCCATGATCATCGAGGCGGTTGTCCCGGAAATCGAGTATCAGGCCAACGAGCTTCTCGGGCGCATGACTCAGAAGCGCATGCAGGTTCGGCTGGAGACGCAGCGGCCCACACAGAAGGGGGACACTCAGGAGACACTGGAGATCAAGATCTCGGACGAGCTCGGCACGCGGCCGTACGAGCTGTTCTCCGGTGGCGAGTCCTTCCGCGTCAACTTTGCCATCCGCGTCGCGCTGAGCAAGCTGCTGGCGCGGCGCGCAGGTGCCCAACTGCAGATGCTTGTGATCGACGAAGGTTTTGGCACCCAGGATGCCGAGGGCCGGGAACGGCTCGTCGAGGCGATTACCTCCATACAGGATGATTTTGAGCGCATCCTGGTTATCACCCATATCGAGGACCTCAAGGACGCCTTCCCGGTACGGATCGAGGTGACCAAGACGGAGTTAGGGTCGCAGTTCCGGCTGAGCTGACAGAGGCGGCGGTTCGGGCATCGATAGGGCGGCTGAGGGGAGCTCGGCCTGTGAGCCCTCCAGAGACTCGCGGTGTGCACCCGCGTCAAACATGGCCGGCGGACGGTTCCTACTTGCCGCCCCTCGCCACACGGAGTCGGAAGCCACGAAAGGAGCAGGAAGATGAAGGTGCGCCAACGTACTATCGCCTTGGTGGTGACGCTGACCGTGATCGCTATGGCGTCGAAGGGTCCGGCCGCGGCCAGACAGCCCGACAGTGTGATCGTGAGCCTGGCGGATGCCGACCTGACCTTTGTGGGCGAGGGCGCCGGCGACTGGGCCGGCTACTCCGTGGCGCCGGCGGGCGACGTCAACCAGGACGGCTACGACGACCTGGTCATCGGTGCGCCCTACGCCGGGCCTGATGCGGACAAGGGAGACGGCAAAGGGTACCTGGTCCTGGGCCGGCCCCGCGACCAGTGGCCAGCGAGCCATATCGGGCTGGCCCAGGCCGACGCCTCGTTCACAGGCCAGGACTCGGTCCCTTACCGCTCAGATATGCTCGCCCGCCAGGTGTACACAGCCGGCGACGTGAACGGCGACGGCTACGACGACTTCTTGGTGAGCCACTGGATGTACTCCATGCCCGAAGCGCGCGGAAGAGGCTACCTGTTCCTGGGCAGCCACAGGTGGATTGGGGGCAGGAGTTCCCCGTGGAGGAGGCCGATGCCTCGTTCGTGGGCGAGGGCCAATACGACTATGCCTCTTGGTATGTGTCCACCCTGGGCGATGTGAATGCGGACGGCTTGGACGACTTTGCCATCACGGCGACCGGCAACGAGGAGGGCGGCGGTTTTCAGGCGGGCCAGGTCTACCTGCTCCTGGGACGGGCGGCGGCGGATTGGGGACACGACTTTGATCTCGCCGAGGCCGACGCCACGTTTCTGGGCGAGGCGGAGGGCGATCGGGCAGGCCGCTCGGCCACGGGCGTCGGCGACGTCAACGCAGATAGTTACGCGGATTTCCTGATCGGCGCCATCGGCAGCGACTACGGGGCCGAGGACGCCGGACAAGCGTACCTCATCCTCGGCCGCGCTGCTGCCGATTGGGGCCGTGACATGCCGCTCTCCTTGGTCGATGCCTCTTTCGTGGGGGAGGCGGCAGGCGACCAGCTCGGCCGGCGGGTCGCATGGGCGGGCGATGCGAACGGCGACGGCTTTGACGATTTCCTGTTGGGGGCTTCCTACAACGACCAGGTAGCACCTGAGGCCGGGAAGGCATACCTCTTTCTGGGGCGGGCCGCGGCCGATTGGGGCCTCCACTACCCAGCAGTCCAGGCCGATGCCTCGTTCCTAGGCGAGGCAGAGTGGGACGAGGCCGGGCGACGGGTGAGCGGTGCCGGCGACATCAACCACGACGGCTACGACGACTTCCTCGTCGGCGCGCCCCACAGCAACCGATCGGCCGGCCTCGCGGGAGCGGCCTATGTCTTCTACGGCCGGCCGGACGCCGGCTGGGGGCACGACGTGCCGCTGGCCGAGGCCGATGTCATCTACGAGGGTGAGGCGGGCAACGACCGCGCCGGCTACGACCTTGCCCGTATCGGGGATTTCGACGGCGACGGCGTCGAGGACATGGTCATTGGCGCCTACCGTTCTGACGAGCCGGGAGGGTCCGGGGGAGTTGCCTACGTGCTGTTCGGCGCAAGCACGGGGGTTCCACAGCCTATCGCCTTTGCTCCCGACGTACCCCAGGGCAAAGTCGGCGAGTGGCACACGTTCACGACTACGTACGGCGATCCGAACGGCTGGAGCGACATCGCCTCCGCCCGCCTCCTGCTCGGCGCCTCCGTCGCCGACCTCAAGGCCCTCAACGTGCTCTATGAGCCGGCCGCGAATGCCCTCTACCTCCGCAACAAGGCCGACACCGCCTGGCTGGGGCCGTGCACACCGGGGGCGCGAACCACGCTGACCAACAACATCGTCCAGCTCGACTGCAGCCAGAGCAGCGTCTCGGGAGATGGAGAGACCCTCCAGGTCGCGTGGCGCGGGCGCTGGGTTCAGCGGACGAGCCGGTCCCGGCACCTGACCGGGCACCTGCGCGTCGCAGACCAGGCGGGCTACGACTCGGGCTATGTGCCGCTGGGCTCCTGGACGCTGAAACCCTGATCCGTCCCAGGGTTGACCCAGGCGTGCCGGTCGCTCTCGCAACGCCGGGCACCTGGCTCAGAACATTTGCGCGAACCACAGCGCCGCAGTATAATCGGCGCTGAGGCACACCCCAACTGATGGCCAAAGCGAGCAGAAGCCGTAGAAAACCGAAGAAATCGACCAGCGGGTTCGACCTGCGCACGCTTCTCCGCCCGGAGGCCATCGGCATCTCTCTTCTGGTGCTGGCGCTGCTGACAGTGCTCAGCCTGATCCCGGGGCAACGCGGCGACATCCTGGAGTGGTGGGTGAGGCTCCTGAAGCTTGTCGCCGGCTGGGGTCATTGGCTGATGCCCTTGTGGTTTGCCGTCTTGGGCCTTTGGCTCGTCTTTGTGGGGTTCGGGCGCCGGCCCGATGTGGATCCCGAGCAGCCCGTTGGCGGCGCCTCGCTCTACATCCTTGTGCTGGCGCTCCTTCACATGCTGGCCGGCCGGCCCGACCCCGCAGCCGTGGAGACAGCCGGCCGCGGAGGAGGTTACCTGGGCAAGGCCGTCAGCGACGCACTCATCTGGGGGTTTGCCGAGGTGGGCGCGGCGATCATCCTGGCGGCGCTGTCGATCGTCAGCCTCCTGCTGCTGCTTGGCACCTCGCCGCGCGAGATGTGGGCCGCCTGCGCCGGCGCGATTCGCCAGCTTTGGGCGAGGCAGGGGCACCTGCCGCGCCTGCCCTCCCTCCGCCGCCATCCCCTGTCTGGAGCGGCCGCCAGGCCGGCGAAGAATCCGGCGTCGAGCCAGCAGGCTCCAGCCATCCCCCACCAACAGGCAAGCTTTGTGCCCCGCATCATCGGTGGTGAGCAGACGTGGGAGCTTCCGCCCATTGATCAGATCCTGGCGCCTGCCATCGAGATCGAGCTGAGCGCGGCCGAGATCCGCGAGCGGGTGCGGATCATCGAAGAGACGTTGGGGTCATTTGGCGTTCCGGCGAAGGTCGTGGAGGTCAACCAGGGGCCGACCATTACCCAGTTCGGAGTCGAGCCGGGCTACGTAGAGAAACGGAACGGCGACGGGCGGACGGTCCGCTCCAAGATCAAGGTCAGCAAGATCGAGAGCCTTTCCAACGACCTAGCCCTGGCACTGGCTGCCTCACCTATCCGCATCGAAGCACCGGTCCCAGGCCGGTCGATCGTAGGCATAGAGGTTCCGAACTCGGACATCGCGCTCGTGTCGCTGCGGAGCGTCCTGGAGAGCGAGTCCTTCAGAAAGATCAAGGGCCCGCTGCCCATCTGCCTGGGCCAGGACGTCGCGGGCAACGCTGTGGCTACCGACCTGGCGACGATGCCCCACCTGCTCATCGCCGGGGCGACGGGCTCGGGAAAGTCGGTGTGCATCAACGCCATCATTGCGTCGCTGCTCTGCACGCGCACCCCTGACCAGGTCAAGCTCCTGATGATCGACCCCAAGATGGTGGAGCTTGTGCCGTACAACGGTATCCCGCACCTGCAGGCCCCGGTCGTTATCGAGATCGAGCGCGTCGTCGGCGTCCTCAACTGGGCCCTGCGCGAGATGGAGACCCGCTACAAGCTGTTCAACAAGGCGCGCGCGCGGAACCTGGAGGCCTTCAACCAGCAGCTTGCCGACAAAGGCCAGAGGCCGATGCCTACCATCGTGGTGGTGATCGACGAGCTGGCCGACCTGATGATGGCAGCCGGAGAGGAAGTCGAGCGTGCCATTTGCCGCCTGGCACAGATGGCACGCGCGACCGGTATCCACCTCGTCATCGCCACGCAGAGCCCGCGGGTGGACGTGGTCACCGGCCTCATCAAGGCCAACTTCCCGGCGCGGATCAGCTTTGCAGTGACCAGCCAGGTCGATTCGAGGGTCATCATCGACACGGCCGGCGCAGACAAGCTGCTGGGGCGAGGTGATATGCTCTTTATGGCCCCCGACTCCAGCAAGCTGCAGCGCCTGCAGGGGTGCTATGTCTCGGACAAGGAGCTGACCGCCCTGGTTCGACATTGGCGCGGGCTGCGCGACGCACAAGAGCCGCTCCGCCCGGAGGACGTCCGCCAGCCCTCGCTGTGGGAAGAGATCGACGCTGCCGAGGCGGAGTCTGTGCAGGAGGATACGTTGCTGCCGCAGGCCATCGCCCTGGTCCAGCAGCAGCGGAGGGCATCTGTTTCGATGCTCCAGCGCCGCTTGAGGATTGGCTACTCGCGGGCGGCCAAGTTGATCGACCTGATGGAACAGCAGGGCATTGTCGGCCCCGAGACGGGTGGGAGCAGGCCACGGGAGGTGCTTGTGCCGGAGGAGGCGCAGGCAGATGCTGAGTGGGACGAAGACGATGAACTTCCGCCGCTGTAGGGAGCTCTTCGTCGCCCCGACTTTTAGGGATTGGCGGGGGAAGGGCAAGGGACCTGCCCTTCTGGCATTGCTTCTGGCCATTGCCCTGGCCCTGGGCGGATGTGCGCCCTCGCTGAGTGCCTGCGCCCCCGGGGACCTCCGCGTCGGCCTGATCACGAACTTGTCCGGGATCGACGGCGTGGAGAACGCGCTCACGTGGGAGGGGCTTGAGCGCGCCGACGAGCAGCTCGCCGTCTGCGCGCAGTTCGTCGAGAGCCGCACGGAGCAGGACTACCGAAAGAACGTCGTGGCGCTGGCCGAGGAGGAGTTCGACCTGGTGGTCGCCGGGCCTGCGTTGGTGCCGGCCATCCAGGAGCTGGCCGAGGAGTATCCCGACACGCATTTCCTGCTGGTCGACAGCTCCCCTGACTCGCCCCCTGCCAACGTGCACAGCCTCACCTTCCGAGTGGACCAGGCGGCCTTTCCGGCGGGCTATCTGGCCGCCGCCTGGGCCACCCTCGAGGACCCGGCGGAGCCGTGGGTGGGCTTCGTAGCGAGCCAGCTGAACCCCTCCGTCGAGCAATACGTGGCGGCCTTCCGGGCGGGGGTGGCTCACTACAACGACCAGAGAGAGGCAGATGTTGGCTTTCGGGGTGTCTTCCTCGGGGCCGACGAGACGCAGGACGCCGACCTGCAGGCCAATGCGTTGATCGACCTGGGCATCGATGTGATCCTGGAGGTCAGTGACGGCGACATGATGGGCGCCCTGGCCATGGCCAAAGGCCGCGGCCGGTGGGGCATCGGCGCGGAGCTGGACCGGTACAAGGATGCGGGGGAGGCGCGTGACATCGTGCTGACATCCGCCGTCAAGCGCCTGGACAATGCCGTGTACTCCTTCCTAAAGGAGTGGACTCAAGGGGCTGCAGGCGACCTTGCCGTCCTGCAGGGGACCTTGGAGAGTGGAGGTGTCGGCCTGGCACCTTTCCACGACGCGGAGAAGCAGGTTCCGACCTCGCTTCAGGCCGAGCTCGCAGGCGTGCTCGAAGCCGTCGCCGCGGGCGACCTTGATACCGGCTGGGAAGCTCCCTAGCCGGAGGCGTGAGCGTGCGCAGTGTGCAACGCATTTGCACCTTTGCCCTACCGGACTTGCCTTGCGCAGCGCGATGAAGTATAATGCCTGCATAGACTGAAGCGTGCAGCTCGAAGGCTCCCGTCCAGGACACCATCAAAGTTGCAGGGGAGCGAAAGGGGGTGGTGCGCAGTAGGACCGCACGTTTTCCGGCTTTTCGTCCATTCCTAACCAAGAAACCATTCATATCCTGAGGAGGGGAGAAAATGCGTAAGTGGTTTGTCGCACTGTCGGTATTGGTCGTTCTTTCGATGTTCATCGCGGGCTGCGGGCAGCCGGGCAAGGGCATGAAGGTCGGCATGGTATCGGACGTCGGTGGAATCGACGACGCCTCCTTCAACCAGAACACCTGGGAGGGTCTCCAGAAGGCCGCCGAGGATTTCGGCGTCGAAGCGCAATTCATTGAGAGCCAGGCCCAGGCCGACTATGAGAAGAACATCACCGAATTCGCCGAGCAGGAGTATGACCTCATCTTCACGGTCGGCTTCCTGCTGGGTGACGCCACCAGCAAGATGGCGGCGCAGTACCCTGACACCAAATTCGCGATCGTCGACGTCACCTATGACCCGCCGATCCCGAACGTGCAGGGCATTGCGTTCAACGTCGACGAAGCGGCCTTCCCCATCGGCTACCTGGCTGCCGGCTGGGCCGCCCTGAAGGACGCCGCCGACCCGCAGATTGGCTACGTGGGCGGCATGCAGATCCCGCCGGTCGAGCAGTTCATTGTCGCCTACTGCGCCGGTGCCGACTACTACAACGCGCAGAAGGGCACCAACGTGCAGTGCAAGGGCGTCTACATCGGCGACTTTGAGTCGCCCGACAAGGGCAAGCAAGCCGGCAAGTCCCTCATCGACGAGGGCGTGGATGTCATCTTTGGCGTGGGCGGCAAGACCGGCAACGGCGGCCTGACCGCGGCGAAGGAAGCGGGCAAGTGGGGTGTCGGCGTCGACGTCGACCAGTACTACACTCTGCCGAATGAGAAGGACATCCTGATCACGTCGTGCATGAAGCGGCTGGACAACGCGGTGTACGCCGTCGTGGAAGGGTTGGTCGACGACAAGTTCGCCGGCGGAACCAACTACGTCGCCACCGCCGGCAACGAGGGCGTGGGCCTGGCCCCCTACCACGACTTCGAGGGGCAGATCCCTGCCGACCTGGATAAGGAAGTCAAGGCTATCCAGAAGGGGATCGCCGACGGGACAATCGACACCGGCTGGTAGCAGAAGTAGCGGCGTGCAATAGAACTTGGCGGTGCTGGGCGCATGCTCAGCACCGCCTTTTGACTGCGCCAGGGGCTTTTGGCTGCCTGCCCCGGCACTGATCTCTGGAAGGAGCAAGGATGGCCCCGATTCTGGAGGTTCGCGACGCAACCAAGCGGTTCCCCGGCGTCCTCGCCAATGACCACGTTGGCTTCTCGCTAGACGAGGGAGAGGTGCTGGCCTTCCTGGGTGAGAATGGTGCCGGCAAGTCCACCCTCATGAACATCCTCTACGGCCTGTATGCCCCCGACGAAGGCGAGATCCGCATCCGCGGAGAAAAAGTCGAGATTCACGACCCCAACGATGCCATCCGCCACGGCATCGGCATGGTCCATCAGCATTTTCAGCTCGTCCCCGTCTTCACCGTGGCAGAGAACATTGTCATGGGCACCGAGCCCTCCCGCTTGGCCTTTTCCTGGAAGGCGCTGGGGGGAGCGGCAGCGGTAGCCGGCGTGCTCGGCTTCGTCGGTGGCATCTTTGCTCTGGACGGTGTGCTGCGCTGGCTCCTGGCGGGCGCGGTGGCGGCGGCGGTCGTGGCCGGCCTATACGGACTGGTGACCCTGCTCGGGCTCCTGTCGCGCAGGGGCTTCTGGCTCTACTTTGGCGTGGTAGGTGCCGCCTGCATCGCCCTGTTCGCGGGTTTGGCCCTGCTTCTCGGCGCTCCGGGGCGCATTCCCCTGCTGGTCATCTTGGCACTGCTCTTTGCGGCAGCCTCCCACCCCATGCTGCGCGTGGTCACGACGGCGCTCGACAGGCGGCAGGCCGTGAGGCGAATCCGCGCCCTATCCGACCAGTATGGTTTGGCCATGGAGCCGGAGGCCCGCACGGGGAGTCTGCCCGTCGGCGTCCAGCAGCGGGTGGAGATCATCAAGACCCTCTACCGCGAGGCCAAGATTCTCATCCTCGACGAGCCGACGGCAGTGCTGACGCCCCAGGAGACCGACGAGCTGTTCGCCATCATGCGCGGGCTGGTGCGCCAGGGCAAGTCGATCCTCTTTATCAGCCACAAGCTCAAAGAGGTCATGGCGATTTCGGACCGCATCATCGTCATGCGCAACGGCCGAGTGGTGGGCGAGACCCGGCCCGCCGAGACCTCCGAGGAGCAGTTGGCAGAGATGATGGTGGGGCGCGAGGTGGAGTTGGTCGTAGCCAAGGGGCCTGCTTCGCCGGGCGATGTGGTGCTGGAGGTCTCGGGGCTGACTGCGATAGACAAGCGGCACCAGCCGGCCCTTCGGGGAGTCGACCTCTTTATCCGCTCCGGCGAGGTGCTGGGGGTCGCTGGCGTCCAGGGAAATGGCCAGACTGAGCTGGTGGCGGTCCTGACCGGGCTCCAGCCGGCAACCGGCGGCTCGGTGCGCGTACTGGGCCAGGATGTGACCAATGCCCACCCACGCAGCGTGACCGAGTTGGGGGTGGCCCATATCCCAGAGGATCGCCAGGAGGACGGCCTGGTCCTCTCCTTCCCAATCTACGACAATCTGGTCCTGTGCACCTATTACGAGCAGCCATTTGCCAAGGGGCCGCTGGTGCAGTTCGACGAGATCCACGCCTTTGCCGACCGCCTGGTGGAGGAGTTCGACGTTCGCACCCCGAGCAGCGCGCTGCCGGCCCAGAACCTCTCGGGCGGCAACCAGCAGAAGGTGATCGTGGCCCGGGAGCTTTCCCGGCCCATCAAGCTGCTGGTGGCGGCCCAGCCCACGCGCGGCCTGGACGTGGGCTCCATCGAGTACATCCACCGCCGGTTGATCCAGAAGCGCGACGAAGGGTGTGCGGTTCTGCTGGTGTCGGCTGAGCTGGACGAGATCATGGCCGTCTCCGACCGGATTTCGGTGATGTACGAAGGACACATCGTGGGGACGGTAGATGCGGACAAGGCAACGCGCGAGGAGCTGGGCCTCCTGATGGCCGGCTCCCGACCCGAGTCGAAGCGCGAGGAGGTGACCGTTGGCTGAGCAGCGTAGACCATCGGGACTCAGGGCACGGCTTGCGGCACTTCCGGCCTGGAGCCGGCTGCTGCTGCTGGCTATCCTGGTTGCTGCGGCAGTGGTCCTGAGCAAGTGGCTCATCCTGCTGCTGCTGGTAGCACTCGGCCTGTGGCCGATCGTGCTCCTGCTCGGCCTGGGCGTGTTGGCACTTCTTTCAAGGGGCCGCGGCGGCTGGCCCTGGATGAAGGGGTGGCTGCGTGGCCGGCTGCGTGGCCTGACGCTTCCCGGACTCGCCGTCCTGACGGCCCTCGTGATCGGCGGCATCATCCTCATGGTTACCGACAAAGCCGTTTTTGAGGCCATGGGCGAAGGAAAGATCTTCCAGGGGCTGGGCCTGGCCTTTGCCAACTGGGGCAAGGCGTACTGGGCGCTGTACGAAGGGGCGCTGGGGAACCCAGTACGCATCCTGACGGCCATCGGGCGTGCCTTCAGTGGAGAGGGGCTACAGCCCCTACTGAGCGCGGTGCGCGGGCCGAGTGATACCCTCGTCCAGTCGGTGCCCTACATCTTTGCCGGCCTGGCGGTCGCGATCGGTTTTCGGGCAGGGCTCTTTAACATCGGCGCCGAGGGGCAGATTGGGATCGGCTGGTTGGCTGCCGTCATCGTCGGTTTTTCCCTCAAGACGCTACCTGCCTACATCCTTCTCCCGTTGTCCGTCCTGACCGGCATGTTCGCCGCCGGGATCTGGGCCGGCATCGCCGGCTGGCTGCGAGCCAAGACGGGCGCTCACGAGGTCATCACCACGATCATGCTCAACTATATCTCCTACCGGCTGAGCGAGTGGCTGCTGTGCGGGCCGCTGGAGAACGTGCAGGGCACCTGCCGCTCGCAGGACATAGCCGAGGCTGCGTTCCTGCCCCGATTCCTGGGCCACCCCGTGACGGTCCACTGGGGGTTCATCCTGGCCATCATCGCCGTGCTGCTCTCGGCCTGGTACCTGTTCAAGACGACGTGGGGCTTTGAGCTGCGCACAGTGGGGGCCAACCCGCATGCAGCCAAGTATGGCGGGATGAACGTCGCCAAGTCGATTGTCCTGACCATGTTCCTCAGCGGCTGCCTGGCCGGGCTGGCGGGGGTGAGCCAGGGGTTGGGCATCACGCACAACATCGCGCTTGGCTTTCAGGCAGGCTATGGCTTCGACTCGATCGCGCTGGCGCTACTCGGGAAGAGCAACCCGGTCGGCGTACTGGGCGCCAGCCTCCTTTTTGGCGTGCTGCGCGCCGGTGCCAGCCGCATGCAATCGATGGCGGGTGTCCCGACCGAGATCGTGCAGATCGTCCAGTCGTTGGTGATTGTCTTCATTGCCGCGCCGGCCATCATCCAGTCGATCTACCGACTGCGCAAGCTCAAGCGCGAAGAGACGGAGGCGACTGTCGTGACCCGGGGCTGGGGAGCGTAGGAGGAGACTATGGCAGCCAAAGCAGACGCGATCCAGGCTCGACGGGCCACCGGCTTTGCACGGAAGGATCTGCTGATGACCGCGGGCATCGTCGTCGTCGGGGCCGTGCTTTTCTTCTTCGGGCGGTATGGTGCCGATCCGGGTGAAACGGCAGCTTTCACCGACCAGGAACTGGGAAGACTCTTCAGCCTCCCCTCGCAGGCGACTCTCTATGCCTTGGCGGGGCTCGCCCTGCTCTTTGGCGGGCTGCGGTTGTTCCGCAGCCTGGGCTCTCTCCGTTCTGTCCTTGGCTGGGGGCTGGCTGCGGCGGTTGTCTTTGCCTTCCTGGTGTGGGTGACTAGTGGAACGAGCCTCAACCTGTCGGGCATGCTGCAGGACACGCTGAAGCTGGCAACCCCGCTGGTGCTCGGGGCCATGGCAGGCATTTTCTGTGAGCGCTCGGGCATCATCAACATCGCCATCGAGGGCATGATGCTCACGGCGGCCTTTTCGGCGGCCTGCTTCGCCAGCATCTTTGACAGCCTGTGGATGGGCATCCTGGTGGGGGTGATCAGTGGCGGCTTGATGGCACTGCTACATGCCTGGCTGTCGATCAAGTACAAGGTGGACCAGATCATCTCGGGCACCGTGATCAACATCCTGGCAGCGGGCGCGACGCGCTTCCTCAACGTCCGCCTGGCCGACCCGGCGGGCATGAGTGCCCCGGGCAAGTTCGACCCGATCGCCATCCCGGTGCTGTCCAAGATCCCTGTCTTGGGGCCCATTCTCTTCAACCAGCAACCCACCGTGTACCTCATGCTCATCCTGTTGGTGGTGGTGCAGTTCGTGATTTTCTCGACACCGTGGGGACTGCGGATGCGCGCCTGCGGCGAGCATCCCCGCGCGGCGGACACCGTCGGCGTGAACGTCAACCGCATGCGGTACCTGGGCGTAATCCTTGGCGGGATGATCGCCGGCATCGGCGGCGCCTACTTCTCCATCGGCGAGGTGGGCTCGTTCGAGGACGGCATGACGCGCGGCGCGGGCTTTATCGCCCTGGCGGCGATGATCTTTGGCAAGTGGAACCCAGTGGGCGCCTTTGGGGCGGCCCTTCTCTTTGGCTTTGCCGATGCACTCCAGGTCAAGATGCAGTCGATCGAGCCACTGCTGCCCTTCGCCAACGTGCCAATCCCGCCCGAGTTCCTGCAGATGACGCCCTACATCCTCACGATCTTTGTCCTGGCGGGCGCCATCGGGTCCGCAATCGGGCCCGCGGCTGAGGGCAAGCCCTACGAGAAGCAATAGAGTAGGGTTCACGGGGCTGGGCCTACGGCCCAGCCCCGTGAACCCGGAGGGGAAGGGATTGGCGGACAATCCTGGTGAGCTCCGCACGTTTCTGGAAAGATGCTACGGCCGCCCTGAGGCGGCTGTCATGTCTCCCTGGCAGCGGGTCGAGACGTCGCTTGCCCACCGGGAGCCGGACCGGGTGCCCTTTGACTTCTGGGCGGTGCCGGAGGTCTGCGCCAAGCTTCGGCGGGCGCTGGACGCCGACGACGATACGGTGCTCCGCCTGTTGGGCATAGACTGCCGGATGGTGGTGCCGCGCTACGTCGGAAGCAAGGCGCGGACGCTGCCGGACGGCACGCGGATCGACGCCTGGGGCACGCACCGGCGGCAGGTGACCAACGAGTTCTCCACGTACGAGGAGTACGCCAGGCACCCCCTGGCCTCTGCCGAAACCGCGGGCGACGTGCTGGGCTGGGACTGGCCCAGCCCGGACGACTGGGACGTCTCGCAGATTCGCGAGCAGTGCGAGCGGCTGAACGCGGGATTGCGCCATCACCTTCGCTATGAGGTCGGCGGCATCTTTGAGTGGGCCTGGGCACTACGGGGGTTTGAGCGCTTCCTGCTGGACCTGGTGGACAAGCCGGACGTGGCCGGCGCCATCATGGACCGCTTCACGGACATCTACATCGAGAACACGGTGCGCGTGATCGAGGCAGCCGGTGGGCTCCTGGACATGGTGTACACCTACGACGACGTCGGCATCCAGAACGGTCCCCTGATGTCGCTGCGCATGTGGCGCAAGCATATCCTGCCTCGCCACCAGCGACTGAACGCGGCCATCCGCGCGGCGCGGTATCCGGTCAAGATCATGTACCATTCCTGCGGCGCCATCGTGCCCTTCATCCCAGCCTTCGTCGACGAGATGGGCATCGACGTGCTGAACCCGCTCCAGCCGCGGGCGGCCGGCATGGATGTGGCGCGCATCAAGTCCGAGTTCGGCGACAGGCTTTCCTTTCACGGCGCGATCGACATCCAGCACACGCTACCCCTGGGCACGCCGGGGGAGGTGCGATCCGAGGTGCGCGAGCGCATTGCCGTGCTCGCGCGCGGCGGCGGCTACATCTGCACTTCGGCGCACTATCTCCAGGCCGACACGCCGCTTGAGAACATCGTCGCGCTGTATACGACGCCTCGCGAGCTGTAAGCAGCTAGCTGCCCACGCCAGTCCTGAAGGGTTGCGAAAGACCCGTCAGGTCTCGCCCAAGTTCTGGGAAGCCTACTGGTTCCTTTGCCCTTTTCCCCTGAGCGTGGTACACTCATCGCCAGGATCCCACGGCTCTGGGCGGCCGGAGGCGAGCCGCGGTCGGGGGGCCAGAGCGCTCACCGACCCCCATAGCCCGGCCTGGAGGAGCTTGGACGATGAGAGAATCGAGCCCGCGCGCGAGCATCACGCTGGTCCCTGTGGGGCGTGTTCCGGCCGAGCTGCTGCAATGGCTTCGCCAGGAACTCGCCAAGGTGGTGCGCGAGCCTGTGAGTGTGGGCCGGCCGGTCGCACTGCCGCCCGACGCGTTCCAGCCACTGCGAGGCCAGTATCTCGGAGGGGCGATCCTGGAAGCCATGCACAAGCTTCCGCTGCCTGCCGGCAGCCAGGCGGTTGCGTTGGTGGATGCCGATTGCTACACGCCGGGGCACGACTTCGTCTACGGCCTGGCCGCCAAGGGGGGCCGGATGGCACTCGTGGCTCTGCCGCGGCTGCGGCCGTCGCACTATGGAGAGCCGCCCGATGCTCCCAAATACGCGACGCGGGTGCTAAAGGAAATCGTGCACGAGCTGGGTCACATGTGGAACTTGGCTCACTGCACCGACCTGCGCTGTGTCATGCACTTCTCGGATACACTGGACGACACAGACTCGAAAGGTGTCCAGTACTGCACTCGCTGCCAGAAGCGCCTGGGGCAGACGGCCGGGCGCAGGTAGGCCGGCTATAGGAGCTCGTCGGCGATACGCCCCGGCAGGGTATCCCGCGTCTCCTCACCGGCCCAGAAGAGCAGTGGGCATGCATCTCCCAAGCGTGCGCGCAGCTCGTCGAGAAGCGACTCGCGCACGATCACCAGCACGCAGGCCGACGGGCAAGAGGCCAGGGCGGGCAGGACGGCTGCCAGGCCCAGGCGCTGCCACAGCTCCAGCTTGCCTATCTCGTCGACGACGACCAAGGCGGCGTTCTCCGCTGTCGCCTCCGCCCCTTGCGTAGGCGAGAGCGCTTCCAGAATGATTGAGGTCGCCCACTCCAGGGCTTCGGCGTCGAAGGAATAGGACCCTAGGCGCGGCCCTTTCATGTCGCAGCTGGTGCATGCCAGTGTTCGGCGCTCGCCGGTCGCCAAGTCGACTCCGGCGATCCCGATCTTGAGGCCCGCATTCCGCAGCGCCGGCGCCAGCACACCCCGGCAGGCGATTCCTCTGTGCCGGGCCAGCTCGACAACACGCCCGGCGATCGTCGTCTTGCCGATGCCGACAGGTCCGGTCAGGAGCGCCAGGCGTGATCGGGACATGCCTACCCTGCGCTATCTGAGGGGGCGAACGCGAAAGAGAGCGGAGCCTCCGCGCGAAGCCCTCCCCATCGCCTTACCCCTGCGAGGAGTGTGACTGCGAAGGGACACCCTCCAGCCACTCCTGCGGCACGACGCAGATGAAGCGCAGTATGCCGTCGCCGGTGTTGCGAAACTGGTGGCGGTCGCCGCCCGGCACAAAGACCGTGCTCCCGTGTTCAATAGGCGTCTCGTGCGTGCCGGTGTTGGCCACCCCATTGCCGGACAACACAAAGACCTCGTGCTCCCACCAGTGACTGTGGAGCGGCGTGGCGCAGCCCGGCTGTACCTCGAAGACGCGCATGTTGAAGAACGGTGCCCCCTGCGCAGGGCCCATCACGACGCGCATCGTCACGCCCTCGCCCACCGGCCGGGCTTCGACATCGTGGAAGTCGCGAATCTGGATCATGATTCTCCTCCGCACTGAATCTGCTGTGGCACACTTCGCCCCGCGCGGCCGCGCACCGGACCTGACACGGCAATCGCGAACAGTCGCCGACCGATGCCGACACAGCTCGCCCGCTCGGCTAGGCTATGGGCGAAGGGGCCGGTGCCTGCGTGCAGGTGCGCCCCCAAGCCTGCCGACGGCCGGACATACAGCTCGCTGCGCAGGGCCATCAGGTACGGGTCTCACTGCTTCTTCCCTCCCCCATCGAAGAAGAGGGCGTGAACACCAGCCCGTGTGGATCCGCGTCGATCTTGATTGCTGTGCCGGGCTTGGGGTCGGCAGAGAGCAAGAAATCGGCGAGCGGCTCGCGCAGCGAGCGACCGATGATGCGCCGCAGCGGCCGGGCGCCCCACTCCGGGTGATCGTTCTGTGCCAGCATCCAGGAGCGGGCGGTTTCGCTGATCTCGATCGAGATCCCGCGTGGCTCGAGGAGCTTGGCCTCCTTTTTTAGCAAGAGCCCGAGGATCTGGCGCAGCTGGTCCTGCGTGAGGGGGTGAAACAGGAGGATTTCGTCCAGCCGATTCAGAAACTCGGGCCGAAAGCTCATCTTGACCAGCTCCATCACCTGCTCCCGCCCTGCGTCGGACAGCACCGGCTCGGTCAGGAACTCGGAGCCGAGGTTGCTGGTCATGATGATGACTGCTTCGCTGAAGGAGGCCGGCCGGCCCTGGCCGTCGGTGAGGCGGCCCTCCTCCATGACCTGCAGCAGGACGTCGAGCACGCGCGGGTGCGCCTTTTCCACCTCGTCGAAGAGGACCACAGTGTAGGGCCTCTTGCGCACGGCGTCTGTGAGCTGCCCACCACCCTCGTAGCCTACGTAGCCGGGCGGCGCTCCGATCATTCGATTGACGGTCTCGTCCTGCTGGTACTCGCTCATGTCCAGCGTGATGGTGGCTTCTTCGTCGCCGAAGAGGAACTCGGCGAGGGCTTTGCCGAGCTCGGTTTTGCCTACACCCGTAGGGCCGAGGAAGAGGAAGGAACCGATGGGCCGCTTGGGATCCTTGAGCCCGACGCGCGCCGTCTTGACCGCGCGGCTGACGGCGAGCACTGCCTCGTCCTGGCCGATGATCCGTTCGTGGAGGAACTCGACCATGTGCGCATAGCGGCTGCGCTCGTCGGCGCCGAGCTTGGCCACGGGGATGCCGGTCATCAGGCTAGCCGCCAGGGTGACGTCGTCCGAATCGACCGTGGTATCCGAGGCAGCCTCGGGCCGGAAAGCGATCCCGGGTTGGGCACCCATGCGCACCAGAGCGCAGGCTCGGTGCAGGAGATGAAGCGCCGCGGAAGGCAGGATGGCATCGGCCACATAGCGCTTGGCCAGCGTGGCTGCCGCCGGCAGGGTCTCCGCCGCCAGCGACAGCTCATAGTCTGCCTCGAGCCGCGGCTTGTGGACGCTCAGGATTTCGACCGTCGTCTTGTGGTCAGGCTCGGCGACGCGCAGGAAGTGGCTGTGCTCCGACAGGGCACTCACCGGAGCCAGGCGCGACTGGTAGTCGGGCTCGGTGGCTGTGCCGATGACCACGAGCGCCCGGCCGTCCTTGGCAGCGGTTGCCTGTGTGTCACCCAGGAACGCCGTCTGGACCTCCGGCTGGGCCTTGGGGAACTCGGCCTGGAGAAGTGTGCCGAAGAAGCGCTGGATGTTGGGTAGGAAGAGGACACCGCCTGCGGCCTTCCGACGGCCGGCGCGGAGCGCAGACAGGGCATCGGCCAGCAGCGCCGGCTCGGTCACCTCTACCACCGACCCCAGGTTGCGCGGGCCCTTGCCCTCGGCGATGAGCAGCGCCAGACTGTGCACCAGCGACCGTCTGCCGACACCAGAGGGGCCGACGAGGATCACATGCCGGTCGTGTGACAGGCTCAGGATGCTGAGCAGCTCGCGCAGCAGGTCCTCGCGGTAAAAGACCGGCTGGAGCTGCCCGGAGCGCGCCAGGGCCACTAGGTCGCGCGCGGTGGTTTGGCGGGCAAGGGTGTCCTCGGCCAGGATATTGCTCAGGGCGCTCGGGGTAACACCCCGCTGCTGGAGAAGCCCGGCCGTGGAGACACCCCGCTGGCTCATGGCCGCCAGTGCGTCCTCTGTTCCGACCCAGATCTCGTCGCGGGCGCGGGCAATGGCTTTGCCCTCGTCCAGCACGACCAGCATCTCGCTGCCCAGAGCCACGCGGGTGCCGTTGTGCGCGACGAAATCAAAGTCGACGGACGCAGTCTGGCGCGCCCGCGCCTGATCCTCGGCGGCACGCGTTAGGTCCTCCAGGCTAAAGGCCCGCTCCCCTGCGCAACGCTGGAGCACCTTGTGAGCGGCGTAGTCCTTGCCATCGAGGAATGCAAGCAGCAGGTGCTCGGGCATGAGGACATGCTGCCGCAAGCCGCCCATGATGCGCGCGGCATCGTTCAGCGCCCGGGTCAGCTCCTCGGATGGAATGTCGGGGTTCAGGGTTCCCATTCTCGGTCTCGTGACTGACCTACCCAGATGTGGGCAGTTGGCCGGCAGCGCAGTGGCGGCCTACGCCTGCCGGGCGCCGTAGCGCCCCTTCCAGGCATTGATGCGCACCTGCAGGACCTCGCGCGTCATGCGGATGGTGTCGCGGAGCGGGTTGATCTTGGACTTTTCGCCATAGTACCACACCACCGGCACCTCGACGATCTGGTAGCCGTGACGGCGAGCCAGGAAGAGAATCTCGACATCAAAGCCCCAGCCCTCGATCGTCTGGAATGGGAAGATGGCGTGCGCCACGTCACGGCGGTAAGCCTTGAAACCACACTGAGTGTCCTGGATTCCGGGCACGGCGACGGTCTGCACGAGCAGGTTGAAGACACGGCCCATCAGGTGGCGGTGGCCCGGCTCGTTGATGCGCCTGGCGCCCGCCACCTCGCGCGAGGCAATGGCCACGTCGTAGGCGGGCAGCGCCGGAGGCAGGAACTTGGGCAGCTCCTCGATCGGAACCGACAGGTCGGTGTCGCTCACGATCAGGTAACGGCCTCGGCCTTCAGAGACGCCGGCCTTGACGGCAGCGCCCTTGCCTCCGTGAGGGTTGCGGATCAAGCGAACGAAAGGGTTCTCGCGGGTGAACTGCTCGACAATGGAGGCTGTGGCATCGCGGCTGCCGTCATCGACAATGACGACCTCGATAGGCTCGGGGAAGGCGCGGAGGAAGGTCGTGATGCGCTCCAGGCTTGCCGGCATCCGACGCTCTTCGTTGTAGGCAGGAATGATGATCGAGGCCAGCGGTTCGAGATTCTCCATGGCAGGCAAGTCCTTCCGCGAGACTGGCGCCCATGATACACCGGGCAGGGGCGATTGTCAACCGGTTTTCGACATGGGACGCGGCCAGGCGCAGGCCTTCCAGGCCCTTTTGCGCCGGTTGACAGGCAGCGCGAAAGGTGGTATCCTGCAGTCAGGTATCCTTCCTCGGAGGGGCGTGAGCATGAAGTCCAAGGGCCTTGTCATTGGCCTGGTGGCCGCCCTCGTCCTCCTTGTTTCTGCACTGGGCGTGCTGGGCTATTCCTACCTAAGAGGCCGGCAGACGACTCCCCCGCCGGCTGCCACGTCCACCCCCACCGCCGCTGCCACGCCGAAGCAGACGCCGACTCCAGCAGCTGCGAGTGACGTGGTCATTCCCGATACGACCAAGGTACTTTCTGGCACGACGATCCTGAGCCTGACTGGCATCTCGGAAGACCGGTCGGTCTACACGTTCTCCAGCACAACGGATCAGCTCGCATCCCTTGAGCCGGGCGATGTGATCGTCGCAGCGGCCTCCGGCCTGGCGCCGGACGGCTTCCTGCGCAAGGTCGAGTCCGTGTCAACCGACGGTGGGCGGGTCGTGGTGCACACGCAGCAGGCCAAACTCGCAGAGGCGATCGACACCGGCGGTGTCAGCCTCAGCCAGGAGTTGGTTCCGGAGGACGTGCGCGGCGGCTCTGCCCGGCCCGGGGTCCAGCTCGCGTCCGCCTCCATGGGCCAGATAGACAAGCACAAGGGGTACAACTGGAGGGTGGCGCTGGCTCACGTCGTGTTGTTCGACGCCGATGGCAAGGATAGCACGACAAACGACCAGATCAGGGCCGACGGCAGCGTAAACTTTGACATGAAGATGGACTTTGTGGTTCGCATTGTGGGCACAGACCTGAGAGAAGCCCGCCTGGTCGGGTCGGTCTCGGAGTACGCCGACATCCGCATCGGCGGCAACGCGGCTTTGAGCAAGAAATACGAGAAGACCGTTGCCTCCTACGTTCTCAATGTGATCTGCGTGCCGGTCGGGCCAGTGCCCGTGTGCATCACGCCGAACCTGACGATCAAGGTGGGCCTGGACGGCTCGGCGTCCATTGGGATCGAGGCCGGGGTCCAGCAGCAGGTCAGTCTGCGGGCCGGCCTGGAATACACCAAGAAATCGGGCTGGAAACCGATCGGCGAGCTGACGAAGGAGTTCGAAGCCCACCCGGCGCGGTTCAGCGCCAACCTAGATATCCTCGCGTGGGGCCAAGTCAATCTCGGCGTCCTGGTCTATGGCGTTGTCGGTGCTGACGTCGGCATCAGTGGGTATTTCGGACTTCACGGCGACCTGCAAGAGCTGCCGCCGTTGGCCCTGCGCGCCGGCCTGCGCGTCGACGTGGGTCTACTGGTCACGATCTTTGGATGGTGGGACCTTGTGGACGAGGACCGGACGGTGCTCGACTTTAGCATGGCACTCCCGGCTGAGAGGCGTGCCACCGATACGCCGACACCCACCCACACGCCCACGCCGAACTTTACCGCGACCTGGACTTCCACGCCCACCCCCACGCCGACGCACACCCCCACGCCCACCGTCCGGCCGCCCTGCGCCTTTGAGGCAGAGGGCACGTTCGCGGCGCTCTGGAGAAAGTACGAGCAGCAGCTTGGCTGCCCCCTCACCCCCGAGCCGGCCATCGTCCAGGATGCCGAGCAGGCGTTTGACCGGGGGCGGATGCTGTGGCGGGCCGACACCCGCAAGATTTATGTCCTGTACGCAGGCGGCACGCTCGACGGCACCTTCTTCGCGTTTGACGACACGTGGGAAGAAGGGGATCCGGTCTATTCCTGCGCAGGCGAGCCGCCGGCCGGCCGCGTCAAGCCGTGGCGCGGATTCGGCAAGATCTGGTGCCAGTTGGGCGGGCCGTCGTCGGCTGCCCTTGGCTGGGCACTGGAGGAGGAAAAGGGCTTCTCGGAGGGCAGCGGCGACCCCATGGTGCAGGACCTGGAAGACGGTACCATCTTCCGCGATAGCCTCGGCACGGCGAGCGTCGAGGCATACGTCTTCTTTACGGCTACAGGCCGGTTCGTGTACGAGAGATACTAGGAAAGGCGGCGCCCAAGGGCGCCGAGGGAGGGTCTTGTGTCAAATGTGATGCGCTGCCCCTATTGCGGGCTGCTGCAAGATGAGCCCAAGGGAGTCAAGGTGTGCTCGCGCTGTGGCGGGCCGCTGGAGTTCGAGATCCGGCCGCCGAAGGCGACCTACGTCCAAGTCCAGATGGAGCTTGACCAGGTGGCGGCGCCCGCCAGCGTCAACGTAGAACGCTACGTGCTGGTTACCATCCGCACCCCCAAGGAGGTTCCGCCGGACGAAGCTGCGCCCACCGAGACCGGGCGCCTGCCGGTCAACTTTGCCGCGGTGCTCGACGTGTCGGGCTCGATGCAGGGAGAGAAGATCGCACAGGCCAAGGCAGCGGTACAGCGGGCTGTCCAATACCTCCGGGCCGGGGACATCTTCTCGCTGGTGACGTTCGCCCAGGAGGTGAGCTGTCCCTTCGAGCCCGCCCGAGTGGACGGCAAGACGTACGATGCGGTCAAGAAGGCGCTGGGCAAGGTGTCGGCCGGCGGCATGACCGCCCTGTGCGGTGGGCTGGAGACCGGCATTGCGAAGGCGGACGCGCGCAGGCAGGACACGAACCTGGTGCTGCTGCTGAGTGACGGCCAGGCAAACGTAGGCGAGACCGACCTGGAGCAGGTCGGCTACCGCGCTTACCAGGCACGCCAGCAAGGGGAGACCGTGTCGTCGCTGGGCATTGGGCTGGACTATAACGAAGCGCTGATGGCCGAGATTGCCACCCAGGGTGGGGGGCGCTTTTACCACGTCACCAGCGCGCATCAGATCCCGGCCTACCTGGCAGGGGAGCTGGGCGAGGTGGCTACACTGGCAGCGCGGGAGGTCAAGGTCCACCTCCAGGTCCCAGAGGGAGCTACCCTCCTTCCCCTCTCCGCTGCCTTCCCGGTTCAGCAGGCGGCGGGGGAGGCTGTAGTCTTGGTGGGCGACATTCCCTGCGACACCGAGCTGGAGATCCCGCTGCGCCTGGCGCTGCTGGCCCAGAGCGCCGACACTAAGCTGAGCGTCGATGGGACGCTTTCCTTCCGCTCGCCGGCCGGGCACGAGATTGAGATCCCCGTCAACCGCGTCACCGTGCGTTTCGTGGCCCAGGGCACTTTCCAGAGGCGCGAGGGAGTCGTGCTCCCGGTCGTCGAGCGGGTTTTTGCCCAGATGAAGCCCGCCAGCGTCCTGGGCGTCGCCCGAACGTTGGCCACCCGTCCACAGGATGCCACCCGCCAGTCGGAGTCGATCCTGGTCCGGCTGCGCGCCTACGCCGAGCTGCTCGGGGAAGGGCGGGCGGAGCAAGAGATAGGCGAGGTAGAGGAGCAGTTCGACTCCCTGCGGGCTTCGCCGGCAGCCTCCAAGCAAACGACGTCGGCGGCATTCTGCCGTATCCGTGCCAGGAAAGACTGGGGGGGCTAGGGAACCACAGGCGGGAGGCAACCCTCACGCCTACCCTCCCCCTGCAGGGGAGAGGGGTCAGTCATCTGCCGGCTCGCGCGGCGGGCGCAGGTACCCTAGCGCCTGGAGCTCCCGTCGCAGGCGCGGCAGGTGCTCGCGGCGCACCAGTGCTGTGGTCGGCGTGATGACCTGCTCGATCAGAGAACGGGTCTCGGGCAGCATCTGCAACTCCTTCATCACCCGCTCGCCGGTGACCCGAACCAACACCACCTCTTCGAGCTGAACTGAATCGTACCGCCCAGCCCACAAGCGGAGCTGCCCCGGGACGTTGGCCGGCAGCCGCTGCTCGCTCGCCTGCTGCAGGAAAGCCAGGATCTGCTCCACCCGAAGCCCGCGCGCAATCGCCCGCCCCAGCGCACCTACCGTCAGGCGGTAGCGGCAGGGCACGGCTCCCTCCAGGTCGGCGAACCTCTCAAGCTGAAACCGCGTATAGAGATTGCACGGGGCCGGCACCTCGATCCGCAGATCGGGGCCGACCTGGATGGGAAGTGCCGAAGGTGCCTCCGGCTCCTCCTCGACCAGGTTCAGCAGTCGCTCGCCGGCCGCGGTCAGCCGGCAGACAGGGCCGGACTCGGAGGCGCCCAGGGCAACGATGCCCAGCCAATAGAGCGCGCCAGAGAGCAGATCGGCGAGGAGTGCGCCCTCCACGCGTTCCCAGGACTCGAATCCGGCGAGATACTCACCCGAGGCGACGTCCCGGATAGCCCAAGCGTGATAGTCGCCGTCAGGGCGGAGGAAGTCGGGCTCACAGCCCCGGACGGCGGAGGCGAAGGATGCGACGCTCCACCAGCGGTCCCTGGGACAGCGGGCGAGGAACGACAAGACTGCCTGGCGGGCCGCCACCGGGTCGTTGCGCAGAGGACGGCCTGAGTCATCGTCGAAGGCGAGGCCGGGCACGTGGCGCAAGTCGTTCCAGGTGGGGTCATCACGCCAGGCTTCGGCCAGTGCCTGCACCTGGGCGGCGGGCGCACCCGCCAACCAGGCCTTCACCGGTGCGGGGTCCAGGTGGAGCAGGTCTCCGCTGCGCTCGACGAAGCCGAGCCGCACTGCCAGGTGACGCAGGAACGCCAGGCGGCGCTCGTCGGCATCGACCAATCGGACGCGCAGCTCGGCTAGGTCCCGCCGCCCCAACCGCCCGTCGGCGAAGGGGTGCACATCATGAAGCTGAAGGTGAACGAGATAGGAGAAGAGATCTATCACCAGCGCCGATCCGGCCTCGCGCGGCCGGTCCGGTTCCGGCACCGCCTCGACGCGAAAACAAGGTGCCTCGGCGGCCGGAGAAGGAAGCAGCGGAAGCAAGTCATCGGGGATGAGGAAGAACTCGCCCGGTCCGGCTGCATCTCGGTCGAAGGCGCGGAAGGCCAAGCCCAGGTAGACCAGCTCTTCGGCTGGGCTGGCAGGCTCCTGCCAAGATGCCTCTCGTTCCAGCCGGCCGGGCCCGACCGGCCGGACCTGGCCAAAGCGCCGGCCGAAGCGCGGCGTGCGCATCTTGCCGCCCGAGGCGACCAGGGCCTCCAGCGCCAGTCGGCCGCCTTCGCTGAGCTGTGCCAGCGCAACGCGCACGGAAAAGGTGTCCAGCATGGTCTTGGCCAACTGGCCGGCTACCTCGGGCTGCCGGCCCGTCGGGAGTTGGAGTCCGCGTGCCTCGGCGACCGCCCGCAGCATGGCCATCGGATAGTCGATCAGGTAGCGCTGCGTGCCGGCCACTTTCCCTTGCCAAGCTCCCTTCGTAGACTTATAATACTCAGCATGCCCGAATCGGGCAAACCTGGAGGTAGGAAATGAGCAAGCTTCCCTCGCAGACGGAAGTGCGAGAGACTATTGGATTCGTGGGTAACCTGCTGGTGCAGGCTCGCCTGGCTTGGCGGTTGCTGCGTGACAGCCGTGTCCCGGCCTGGGTCAAGCTGATACCGGCCGCAGCGGTCGCGTACCTGGTCTCGCCGATCGACTTGGTGCCCGACCTGCTGATTCCGGGCCTTGGGCAGATGGACGACCTGGCCATCCTGCTGCTGTCGGCCAAGGCGCTGGTCGATTTCAGCCCCGCTGAGGTTGTCCGGGAGCACCTCGGGCAGGTGAGGGGCAAGAAGCTCCGGAAACCGAGCGCTGGAGCTGGCGCGGAGATGCATCGCGGGGAAGAGTATATCGATGCTACCTACCGGGTGATCGAGGCGGACGAGGGTCCGAGCCGGGACGGCTGACGGGTGGGCTGCCTCAGGGGTCGCGCAGCGCCTCTCCGAACAGGTCGTACTCCGCCGCCCCGGTGATCTGAACCGGCACGATCGCTCCGGCGTCCACTTCGCCCGGAAAGAAGACCAGCCCGTCGACTTCCGGCGAGTCGCGGTAGGTCCGGCCCACTGCCAGACCGTCGCCCTGCCCTTCCACGAGGACCTCGAGTGTGCGGCCGATCTGGGCGACGTTGCGCTCGCGTGATATCTGCTGCTGCAGCCCCATCAGCCACTCGCGGCGCTCGGTCTTGACCGGCTCGGGTATGGCGCCGGGCAGCGCGGCGGCTGCTGTGCCCTCCTCCAGCGAGTAGCAGAAGACGCCGGCATGATCGAAGCGCATTTCTTCTAGAAAGGCGACCAAGGCCTCAAACTCGGCGTCTGTTTCCCCAGGGAACCCGACGATGAAGGTCGATCGCAGTGCCAGGTCGGGGATGGCTGCGCGCAGGTCGTCGATCAGCCTGCGGGTCCGATCGACGTCGGCGGGGCGCATCATGCGCCGCAGAACGGCCGGGTGGGCATGCTGGAGTGGCAAGTCGAGGTAGTGGCAGATGCGCCGATCCGCTGCCATGCGCTCGATCAGCCGCGCGGTGGCGTGGCCCGGGTAAGCGTACATCAACCGCAGCCAGGTCAATCCGGGCGCCGCATGCAGGATTGAGTCGATCAACCCGGGGAGTGAATCGGTCTCACCCCGATCGCGGCCGTACGCCGTTGTGTCCTGGGCAATGAGCACGATCTCGCGCACTCCCTCCTGCACCAGGGAGGCCGCCTCGGCCGCGATCTCCCCGACCGGCCGGCTCGCGGCCGGCCCCTTGATGAGCGGGATGGCGCAAAAGGTGCAAGGCGCCGAGCAGCCATCCGCAATCTTGAGGTAGGCCGAGGCGCCCTGGCGCGCAAAGCCGGCCCGGCCCTCGGGCGCGGCCGTGGGGTCACCCAGCCGGAGAAGGGCGGCCCTCCCCCGGCGTTCGCTTGCCGCCTCCAGCTCGCCGAGCAGCGCACCGATCTCACTCCAGCGGCGGGTCCCGATCAGTGCGTCGATGCCGGGGACCCGCTTGCTGAGTGATTCGCCCCAATACTGCGGGAGGCAGCCGGCTGCAACAAGCCACTGCCCCTTGCGCTTGGCGCGCACGAGGCGGCGGAGGGCTGCGAGCGACTCGCGCCGGGCGTCCTCGACGAAGCCACAGGTATTCACGATCAGAGCATCGGCCCGGCGCGGGTCCTCTACGGCCCGGTGGCCCATCGCCGCCAGCTCGCGGGCCATCGCCTGACTATCGACCTCGTTCTTGGGGCAGCCCAGGGTTTCGACGTAAAAGTCCATCGGTGTATACTTTGACAGGAGTGTAGCATGGGGCGAGCGTGCCTGTCAAGATGAGCCTGAGACCTTCAGGGGGCCACAGAAAAGGGGAACCGGACTCGCCCATGCTGCGTCTATAGGTAGAGATGCGCCCAATCGGGCATTGGACCCGCGACGCCTGCGCCCTGGGTTTGCTCAGGCGCGAAAAGGTATCTTGCGGGGAAAAGACAGAGGGAGGATGACATGCGAGTTCAAATAGCGTACAAGTCGGCCAGGCTGAGCCTGGCACTCGTGCTGCTCGCTTCGATCGCCTGGGGCTGCGCGCCTGTGCCTTCGGAGCCGACCAGCGGCCCGGCAGAGGTGAGCCCAGTGCCCCCGGATGAGGGCGGCAGCGAGCCCGAGCCGGCCGAGGAGGTAGTTGTGACCGGACCGATCGAGGCGCGTGATGTGGCCCTTGCGTACCTGTCGGAGATCGATCCCGCCAACGCGCCAGCGGCGGATTCGGCCTGGGCCGAGGAGTCGATCACACCCGAAGGGCTGGTCGGCGCCGAGGGTCGCCGGTACACGTCGGGCGAGTGGACTGTGACCGTGGCCTATGCGGTCACCTCTGTGGAGCAAGTGCTCTACGCCATCACGGTCAACAACCAGGCAACCGGCTCGGAGTGGGAGGCAGACGTCGATGCCTATGGCGAGGTCATCGAGTTCGGCTCGGCCGAGGAGCCGGTAGAGCCGGCACCCAGCACACCCTCGAGTGGCCTTCCCGAGCCTTCGCAGGTGCCTGCCACCTCGGCCGGCGCCGCCCGCATTTCCGAGCTTGTCCGGGGCAACAATGCCTTTGCGCTGGCGCTCTACGAGGCGCTGCGATCCAGCGAACGCAACACCTTCTTCTCTCCCTACTCCATCTCGGCGGCACTGGCCATGACCTATGCCGGGGCACGAGGTGAGACCGAAGCCCAGATGGCCAAGGTGCTTCGTTTCTTCCTTCCGCAGGCGGACCTGCACCCTTCCTTCCAGGCGCTGGCCGCTGAGCTCGAGAAGCGCGGCGAGGGAGCCAAGGGCAGCGACGGCGAGGGCTTCCGGCTGAACATCGCCAACGCGCTGTGGGGGCAAGAGAGCTACTCCTTCCTCGAGAACTACCTAGAGCTCCTGTCGGCCTACTACGGTGCCGGCATGGAGCGGGTCGATTTCTCGAAGGCGGAGGAAGCCCGCGGGCTGATCAACGACTGGGCAAGCCGCAAGACAGAGGAAAGGATCCAGGACCTGATCCCTCAGGGAGGCGTCAACGAGCTGACCCGCCTGGTGTTGGCCAATGCCGTCTACTTCAACGCCGCCTGGGCCACCCAGTTCGACGAGGCCCTGACCGAGGAAGGCGGCTTCACCCGGCTCGACGCGACCCAAGTGCAGGTCCCGATGATGAGCCAGACCGAATCACTCAACTATGCGGTGGACGGCGGCTTTCTGGCAGTGGAGCTCCCCTACGACGGGCGCGAATTGTCGATGGTGATCGTCCTGCCAGAGCCGGGCATGCTGGACGTCTACGACCGGCCGCTCAGTGCGGAGACAGTGGAGAGACTGCTCGCCGGCCTCGCGCCCGAGCAGGTCAAGCTGACGATGCCCAAGTTCGAGTTCGACGCCCAGTTCTCCCTGCGCGAGACACTCTCGGAGATGGGCATGCCGATTGCGTTCTCCGCGGATGCGGACCTGACCGGCATGGCAGCCGAGAGGGAGCTCTTCATCACTGACGTCTTTCACAAGGCCTTTGTGAAAGTGGACGAGAACGGGACTGAGGCTGCCGCGGCGACCGCCGTCGTGGTGGGCCTGACCGCGTTCAATCCGGTCGAGCCGATCGAGGTGAGGGTGGACCGGCCGTTTGTCTTCCTGATCCGCGACGTCAAGACAGGCACGATCCTCTTCCTGGGACGGGTTGTGGACCCGAGCCTCTAGGGGGGTTGATCAGCACAGGCCAAGGCCTGACAGGCCTTTGAGACCTGTCAGGCCTTTTGGTTGTCCACGTCCTCCCACTGGAACTGCAGCGCGTAATAGTGGCGGTAGAGGCCGCCCGTGCGCGCGAGCAGCTCCTGGTGCGTCCCCTGCTCCACTATGCGCCCCTGGTGCAGCACCAGGATCCGGTCGGCGTTGACGATGGTGGACAGCCGGTGAGCGATCACGAAGGTCGTCGGACGGGGCGCCGAGCCACCGGGGTGCATCAGCCGTTCCAGGGCCTGCTGCACCAGCCGCTCCGCCTCGGTGTCGAGTGACGAGGTCGCCTCGTCCAGGATCAGAATGCGCGGCCGTTTCAGGATTGCGCGCGCGATGGCGATGCGCTGGCGCTGCCCCGTCGAAAGCTTGATCCCGCGCTCGCCGACCTGCGTTTCGTAGCCGTCGGGCAGGTCCGAGAGCACAAAGTCGTGCGCGTTCGCCGCGCGGGCTGCCTCCTCGACCTCTGCTTGCGTCGCGTCCAGCCGGCCGTAGCGGATGTTGGCGGCAACCGTGTCGCTGAAGAGGAGCGTATCCTGCGGCACGATGCCAACCTGGTCGCGCAGCGAACGCAGCGTCACCTGCCGGAGGTCGCGCCCGTCGACCAGGACCCGGCCGGCGCTTGGGTCGTAGAAGCGGGGAATCAGGTGCACCAGCGTGGTCTTGCCGACACCGCTCGGTCCGACCACGGCGATCACCTCGCCCGGCTCGACGTGTAAGCTTACCCGATCGAGGACCGGTTGGCGAGGGCTGTACTCGAAGCTCACCTCCTCGAAAACGACGCGGCCTTCCAGTGCAGGGAGGGCCTCCGCGCCGGGCGGGTTCGAGATCTCGGGCTGAGCGTCCATCAGCTCAAAGACCCGCTCCGTAGCGCCCAGCGCGCTCTGCACCTGGCCGTAGAAAGCGGCGAACCCACCCAGCGGGCCGATCAGCAGGACGGCATAGAAGAGGAAGCTGATCAGCTGGCCGGGCGTCAGCCGTCCTGCCAGCACTTCGCGGCCGCCCAGCCAGAGGACCAAGACCATGCTGCCGTACAAGAGCAGGCCGATGAGCGGGCCGAGCGCAGCATTGAGGCGCGTCCGGTGCATGGCGGCCTCGAAGAGAGTGTCCACCTTCGCCGCGAATCGTCCCCCTTCGTAGTCCTCGCGCGCGAAGGACTTGACGGTTCGGATTCCTCCGACCGTCTCCTCAACTGCGGACGACATCTGAGCCAGGGTGTTCTGCACCGCCTTGGCGATGCGACGCATGCGGCGGCCCAGGAGCTGGGCCACAAGCATCATGCCCGGCAGCGCGAGTGCCATCACCAGTGTCAGCCGCCAGTTCATGAGGCCCACGACCACCACGATGCCCGCGGCGGTCACGACCTGCTGGAGGAGGCCCACCAGATTGCCCGTCACGGCGTACTGGATGACCAGCACGTCGTTGCTGATTCGCGAGACGATTTCACCGGTGCGCTGCTCAGAGAAGTAGCCAAGCGACTGTGTGAGCAGGTGCTCGTAGACGTCGCGGCGCAGCCGGACGACGACCCGCTCGCCGACCCAGGCCAGGAGGTAGGTCGAGACGAAGCCGAGGAGGCTGCGCACCAGGAAAGTGCCAAAGAGAACCAGGGCGACCAGATCGAGCTGAGAGACATCCTGGGCCACGACCACGCCGTCCACCAGCCGCTGCACGGCCCAGGGCAGGACGAGCGTCAGCAGCCCGACCAGCACCAGGATCGCGGCGGCGAGTGCCAACCGGATGCGATGGGGGCGGACGTAGGCCAGGATCCGGCCGTAGCTGCGCAGCCCGTCACGCGCCGAGGCTCGTGTTTGCCGGAGGGAGGCCATCAGTTTGGCAGTCAAGGGCAAGGCTCCTGTCCCGTCACGCCACCAGCGCGATGCCGATCACGACAAGCAGAGTGCCGGCGATCGTCCAGCGGTTCGGGCGCTCGTGTAGCCAGAGGAAGGAAAAGGGGATCGCCAGCACCGGCGACGTCGTGGTCAGCACGGCGGCGCGTCCCGCACCTGCCATCTGGACCGCCATGACAAAGAGCAGCGAGCCCACGGCCGTCCCGAGGAAAGCCGCCAGCAGCAAGATGAGCCAGGAGCGCCGGCCGAGCCCGCGAAAGTCCCTCTGACGGCCGGTCGCCAGCGTGAGCCCCAGCATCATCAGCGCACCCATCGGCTGGCGCACGGCATTCGCGACAGCGGCCTCCACGCCGGCCGTGGCCGGTTTGAGTGCCACCTGGCCAATTCCCCAGCAGAGCGAAGTTACGAGAGCCAGCAGCAGCCCGAGCCGCCGTGCCCTGCGGTCGGCCGGGGCAGCCTGCCCGTCGCCGGCTCCGCTCCGCCCGACGAGGATGACGCCGATCAGGACCAGGATGGCACCGCCGAGGAGCTTCAGGGTCAGCGGCTCGCCAAGCACCAAGCCCGCCAGCAGGACGGCCCAGACCGTGTTTACCGACGCCACAGGCATTGCCCAGGAGACGCCCGCCAGCGAAATGGCCCGGAAGTAGACTGTGTCGCCCACGACCAGCAGCCCAACCACCGAGACGACAATCCAGGGCCAGGAGGCGGTGGGGATGGTGCCCAGCGCGTCCAGCCCGCCGTAGAAGGGGAGGAGCGCCCAGAAGAAGGCCGACGCGACGATCCCCCGTACCAGGTTCAGGGGGACTACGTGCATGCTCCGGGCACTGATGGCAAAGAGCACAGAGGAGATGGCCCACAAGAGGGCGCTCGACAGCGAGACAACGACCGCGGTCAAGCAGCCTCCAGCTGGTCGATAAAAGCCTGCACCCGGTTCTTGATGGGCTCTTCTGCGTAGAGGCGTGTGTCGCACATGTCCGCCTCGATCACCAACCCCGGGATGCCCGTCTCGCGGCTGACAATGTCAAGCAGGTCATATTGCCCGAGCGAATAGGGCTTGCATGAGCGATTCGAATGAAAGACCATGCCGTCCACTGAGAAGTCGCGGACCATCTCGACCATTTGCGCTGCGCGCGCCTGGAGGCTCTGGTTGATCCACACCGACGAGTAGGTGCGTGCGAGGCCATGCAGAGGCTCATCTACATCCACTGAGAGTGACCACGCGTTGGTGTAGGTATCCACGACGAAGCAGGCACCGGCACTCGAGAAGAGGTTGAAGAAGCGGAAGAGGTGCGGCCAGATCGCAATGTTGTCCCACAGCAGCCGGTAGCGCTCCTCCTGGAGGAGTGCGCCCTCCCCGCGCGCCACTCGGCCCCGGACCTCCCTTTCCAGCCTGCGGTAGTACCACACGGCAGCCCTCGTGCCGCGCAGCACCACAATGGGCGCCATCGTCGTGAAGAGGTCAGGCGCGTTGAGCGGCGACGGCCGGGCGCGACACATCTCGCGGATCGTGCGCCACAGCGAGACCGCCTCGTTGGAGAGCCGGATGGTCCTCTCCAGCCTCTGCGGGTGGAGCCGCCGGCCGGTGTGGTGCGTTACCCAGGCGACCAGCTCGCCCAGCTGGTCGGACACATAGGCAACGGCGTGCTCCTGCAGCCCCGGCTCGTGCTGGTAGGGGGCGTCTATGAAGAAGAGCGGGACACGCAGCAGCTGCTCCAGTACCTGGTACCACTTGAGGACCGTTCCGCAGATGTTGTTGCAGGCGACCAGCAGATCGGGCTTGGGCAGGCCGCCCTGCGGTGCACGGCGCGGGTCGAGTACTGATCCGATGTGGCTGCGGGCATAGGAGCAGAGGTCGGGGCTGAAGCCGTGCTCCTCCGCCACCTGCGCGAGAGGCACAGTCGCCCGCTGGGCACCCAGGAGTGCCCCATAGTTCTCCGGATAGGCCGTCTCCACTCCCATCGCCACCAGTAGCTCGACAGGGACGCCGCTGGTGACCCAGGCCAGCGGCCGCAGCTTGCCGGCGATCTTCCGGGTGGCATAGTACCAGGTCATCAGCCGTGTCAGGTCGCGCGTGGTCTCGAGCCGGCGGAATTTCTGGGACATGGTGAGCACCGGCCGCATTGTATCACACGTGCTGCAGGCCGCGAAATCGGAGGACAGGGACAAAGCGGGCTCGGTCGGAGACCTTCGCCCATCGAGGGGCGATCGCCGAAGGTCTCTGACCGAGGCTATAGGAGCAACCGGACGGGCTCGGTTGGAGACCTTCGCCCATCCAGGCGAGCTACCAGACTACGTCGACCGGTGTGCCGATCCCCACCCAGTTGTAGAGAGTCTGCGCATTCTGCGTGCTGAGGATGATGCAGCCGTAAGAGACGGGCGTACCCAAGTAGCCTGCCCAGAGTGTCTGTCCGTTGGGCAGGATCGGCAGGGCATGGATGCCGTTCTGCAGGCTGCCGGCCCAGTAGATCCCCAGCCAGTAGGGCATCTTGAGGCTCCAGGTAGAGGCCCAGGCGCTCGGGATCTTGTTGAGAACCTTCCAGTGGCCGACCGCCGTGGACTGGCCGGGCCGGCCGGTGGACACGACCCAGTTCCAGACGAGCTGCCCGTTGTAATAGACGTACATCCGCTGGTCTGAGAGGTCGACTACGATACGTTGACCGCTGCCACCTGCCCCGGGCGCGACGCCGCCCCCACCCGAGGAACCGGGTATGGTCAAGCGCTGCCCGGCGACGATCAGGCTGGGGTTGGCGATACCGTTGGCCCGGACGATGGCCGCGACGGTCGTGCCGTAGCGGGCCGCAATCGCCGCCAGAGTATCACCCCGCCTCACGACGTAGGTTCCTCCGGCGGAGCCGCCGGAGCTGCCACCCGAGCTGCCCGCGCCGGAGATGGCGAGCCGCTGGCCGACGTAGATGTAGTTTGCGCTCGACAGACCGTTGCGCTGCATGAGGGCAGCCACGGTGGTGCCGTAGCGTGCGGCAATGCCGCTCAGGGTGTCTCCCCGCTGCACGATGTAGGTCGACCCTGAGGCCGCGCCCGAGGAGCCGCCAGAGGGGATGGTCAGCCGTTGGCCGGCATAGATCAGGTTCCAATTGGAGATCCCGTTGGCCTGGGCGACGGCGTAGGCCGTCGTGCCGTAGCGGGAGGCGATCGACCAGAGCGACTCGCCGCGCTGGACAACGTGGACCTGGCCGGCGGCCAGCGCCGGCTGCACAAACAGGACGAGGAGCAAGACGAAAGCACCAAACAGGGAAACGAACCGGAGCGCAAACCTCTTCATCAGCTTTCCTCCTTGCCAGCCGGAACTTAGCCCGGGTGAATTGCAGTGAAATTATAGCAAAACTTGTGAATCCTGTCAAGAACCAGATGGGCATGGTTAAGCATGGGTGGCACATCTCCTTCTGACCTCACCGGCCGAGGAGCCGGCTTTGACAGGCTGAGCGCACGGCAGTATCCTTGCCGCATGGGAACCGCCCGCGATCCTTGCCCGGTCAAGCTGGTAGCGAGTCTGTTGGCAACCGGCCCCACCGTTCTGGAGAAGGCACGGGCAGCCCTCAGTGCGCGCCTGGGTGCGATCGACTTCCAGAGCGACGTGCTGCCTTTCCATCAGACAGACTACTACACACCAGAAATGGGGACCGGGCTGGTGCGCCAGGTGGTCACTTTTGCGGCACTGGCGCTGCCCTCGGACCTGCCCGCGGCCAAGGTCGTGACGAACGATATCGAGCAGTCGATGGCCGTCGCGGGCCGGCGCACCGCCAACCTCGATCCGGGCTACCTGACGCAGGCCAAGCTGGTGCTGGCGACCACCAAGGATTATGCCCACCGTCTCTACCTGGGGCAGGGGATCTATGGGGAGGTGACCCTGGTTTTCCGGGGCGGCCGCTTCCGCCCGTGGCCCTGGACCTACCCGGACTATTCCAGCGAGGAGTATTGCCGCCTGTTCGAGGAGATACGCGCGCGGTACCGCAGCCAGCTCAAGGGAACGCCGGCTTACTCAGCGATGAGCCGGACCTCGGACACGTAGCCCTCATAGTTCCAGCCTCCGGCATAGATCTTGATGCGCGTGAGATAGGCTGGGCCGCTTTCGCCCAGAGTCTCGAGAAGGTTCTCGGTCTCGTAAGGGTACCAGACTCCTTGAGGGATCTGCGTGCCGATAGGCTGGCCCCAGGCGTCAGGCACTATCCGATAGCCGCTGCCGTTCTGGTAGTAGAAACCGCGCGTCCAGAAGTTGTCGTTGCCGTAGCGGTCCTTGTAGTCGATGCGCACCTGGACCGGGAACTCGGAGCTCAGCTGGCCGCCGCCGGAGAGGCTCTGGAAGCTGAGCAGCACGTCGAGGGAAAGCACCAGGCTGCTGTAGTCGCGCACGTCCAGGTTCAGAGCCTGTTCGATGGACACCTCAGTATGGATGCCGTCGTCGGGCTCGCGCCGAACCAGGTGAGCTGCGCTGCGGCCCCCAAGCTGGACTATGTCGACTCGTGGGGGTGCGATCGGGCTGCCGAACGTGTCCGGCTTCGCAGTCCAGACCGGAGGGAGCGGCTCGCGGAAGTCACCGTTCAATATCAAGTTCCGCTCTGCCGGCCCGGGCTCGCCGGGAATACCCGACATGTCGATGCGGGTCCGGGTGCCCTGGGGAACGGTGACCCGGGACTCTTGTGACCCCACCAGCGCGGTGCCGCGCAGAACCGTCAGCTCCGTTCCGTCGTTGTAGACCTCGATGCGGTAGCTGCCCTCGACCAGCGAGAGCACCGCGTGTGGTGTGAGCACATGCAGCTCCGTGGCACGGTCGCCGGGGAGTGCAACGCCCATGCGCATGAGCCCGCCGGTGAGTTTCAGAGCGATCTCATTGGGGCGCTTGCCGGCACGGAAACGCGGTGAGTTGCTGCTCACCAGCTCAACCCCGGTGTTGCCGTAGAGGATGACGTTGCTCCGGTCGAACAGGTCGAGCGTCGCCCAGGAGGAGCCGTCGGTGACCACCTGGTCCCCGCGGGAGAGCTCCCAAGCCGAGGAAGAGGAAGTCACGCCAATCGGTGCCTGGCCGTTGCGCTGCTGCACCAAGACGGTCCCTTCGATCACCTTCATCAGGGCATCCTGCTGCGTACGGGCATTGCGCAAGTAGGCCCGGATGCCCAGGGGAATGCCGCTCGCCAGCAGGCAGAAGACGGAAAACGAGATGAGAAGGACGGTCCAGGCCGCCCGCTCGGGGGAGCTGCGCATCTAGCCCTGCACCTCGAAACGGGCGTGGTCGCACGAGGCCGCGGACCACTGAACCTCAACCTCGGTCACAAAGGCAGAGGGTGGTCCCTCGCGCAGGAACGCCAGCAGATCTTCCAGCTGGCGGCGGGGCCCTTCGGCTAACACTTCGACACTTCCATCCCAGCGATTGCGGACACTCCCGGTGAGTCCCAGTTCCGTGGCCCGCTGCCGAGTGTGGTAGCGGAAGCCCACGCCCTGGACACGCCCACGGACCACAGCCGAAAGACGGACACTCCCTTCCGGGTGCTGCATGGTCTCGCCACTTTGCGGGCCATTATAGCATGGGCGCTGTTGCCGGCCAAAAGAGAGGTCCTACGGCGCCCCGGAGAGCCGCATGAGGGCCAGGGTGATGCGCGCGACGCCTGCATCCTCGTAGTAGTCGACCTGAAAGTCGTGCATCCCCTCTTCCAGCGCCACCTTGACCTGATAGCGGCCCGCTTCGCTGGGGTGCCACTCATCCAGCAGCTGGACCCCGTCCACCCACAAGCGGATGCCGTCGTCCACGTTCACCGAGATCCGGTAGACACCGTCGGCGAGCCAAGAGCGCCTCAGCCAGCGCGCCGAGAAGTGGTCGTCGGGCAGGCGGGCATCGGGTGAGCCCCACTCCCAGTCAAAGGAGAGGGCCGGGTCGATGCGCACGAGCAACGGCTCTCCGTAGAGCTCTGGGTTGGCAAAGTACTCCCCCTGCCACTCACCGGCAGGATCTGGGGTCACGCCCGGGGTGGGGCCCGGCGTGTCGGTTGGCGAAGGCTCAGGAGTCTCCGTCGGCGTGGGCTGCGGCGATGGCGAGCTGGTCGGGGAAGGGGTGGCGGTGGGCTCGAGGCGGACCCAATCCAGGAGCACTCGCGCGCTGCCGGTCGCCTCGTAGTACTCGACCACCAGGAGGTGCTGGCTGCCGGTGAGTGTGACATCCATGCTCATCGTGCGGAAGGCGCCCTCTGCCCAATCCTCGGCGATCAATTGGCCGTCCATCCAGAGGCGCACCCCATCATCCGCACCGACGGTGAAGCGATATGTGCCAGCCGTAAGGCCCAGCTGTCGCATCCAGCGCGCCGAAAAGTGGTCGGCGGGCAGCGCGTCGGCCGGTGCCCCGTCTCCCCAGTCAAAGTCGACGGCAGCGTCGTTGCGCAGCAGCGCTGGGCTTCCGGCGAGGCCGGTATCGCCAAAGTACTCTCCCCGCCACTCAGTGATGATAACGATCGGGGTGGGCGTCTGTGTGGGTGCCGGCACCTCGGTGGGATGGAGCGTCGGGCGCACCGTCGGCAGCGGCGTGCCGGTGGGCGAGGGAAGCAGCAAGTTGAAGCGCACGGTGGCCTGGCGCGCCGATCGGATGCCTTGGGCAATCACGTCTGCCCAGGACGCCCCCAGCCAGCGTGCCTCCTTGGGGAAGGTAAAGGCAGTGGAGAAGGCGCCTGAATCGTCGGCGATGGCCGCCGCGTAGGAGTACCCTTTGCCTTCCGGGTCGCTGGGCGACCGGAGGAAGACAAACACGGGCTCCTGCGGCAGCCAACCGGTCCCCGTAACGGCGATGAGCACGCCGGCGGCGCCTTCGCCCGGGCTAATCGTGATGTGCGCTACGCCCGGGCTGACGGTCGGGGTGGAGGCGGCCGCCTGCGTGGTGCTCGTGGGGAGCACCACTCCTCCGCGCAGCCAGGCGAACGACCCGGGAGAGAGGATGCGAACGACAAGGTAGGCTGCCACGCAAAGCACGGCCAGTGAGAGAATGCCCAGGAAGACGGCCGTCAACACCATACGCCGCTGCCTCCCGGGCAGCGGGGCCCCTTCCGTGGGCATGCCGAATGAGGGATTGTTCGGATCACTCCAGCGGCCCGGCTGTGCCGGATGGACGGTCACGTTACCTTCCTCCTATGAGTGCCATGGTCTCCTCATAGACGCTGCGCGCGGCCGGCGGGTTCCCCTCCTGCCACGCACCGGGGCGAGCTCGCCCCCTGCCCTCCCCAGGGTACCAAAAGTACGGCTTCTTGACAAAGCCACGTGTGCGTGGTATCGTCGCCCTGGCAGCCACCGGCGACGACCCGGCGGCCGCTTTTTCACTATCCAAGGAGAGAAGTAGATCGTGAGCGATAGCGTCACTATAGAGCAGATTGCCGGCTACGCCGAAAGGGAGGTCACCATCCGGGGTTGGCTCTATGCCCGGAACGGCAAGAGCAAGCTGCAGATCCTCCAGGTCCGCGACGGCACAGGGGTTTTGCCGTGCGTCCTCATGCGGAAGGAAGTGCCGCCGGAGGTTTTCGACGCAGCACAGGACCTGGGGCAGGAGTCCTCGCTGATTGTGACCGGCACCATCCGCACCGACGACCGGGCGGGGGGCATCCCCGGTGGCTACGAGATGGAGGTCAGGGACCTGGAGGTGATCCAGGCCGTCAAGGGCATGTACCCGCTCAGCCTTCAGGATCGCGGCCCCGAGTTCCTGGCACAGAACCGTCACCTCTGGGTCCGCTCGGCACGCCAGTGGGCCACGCTGCGCATCCGGGGAACGATCATCCAGGCGATACGCGGATGGCTGGACGGCCATGGCTTCCTTCCCGTCGACGCTCCGGTCCCCGAGCCGGCGGGCCTCGAGGAGCCTCAGGGTCTGCTGGAGAACGGCGGTTTCCGCGCGCCAGATTCCGCAGACTACCCCGCGCGGTTGTACGGAGAGGCCAACATCATGGCCTTTGGCCGGGTCTACTCCTTCGGCCCCACGTTCCGCACCGGCAGGGGCGGCAGCAGGCGACACCTCCAGGAAATGTGGGGCATGGAGGCTCAAGCGGCCTTTGTCGACCTCGCGGAGAGCATGGCGATCCAGGAGCAACTGGTGACCAGTGCCGTCCAGGAGGTCTTGGCGACGCGCTCCAGCGAGCTGGAGCTGCTTGGGCGCAGCCTGGCGCCGCTGGAGGCCGTCGTGCCGCCTTTTTCGCGCATGAGCTACGACGACGCGGTGGCCTTGATCAACCGGGCAGCCTCAGAAGAGGTAGCAACGCCCTCTGAGGATACGCCCCTGCTTCCAGTCTCCTGGGGTGCGGAGCTGAGTGTCGGGCAGTCTGCCTACCTAGTCGCGCAGCTGGGCCGGCCGGTCTTTGTGCACCACCCACCAAGCTCCCTCTGCCCGTTCTACGTAGCACAGGAGCCTAACAGGCCCGAGACGTGCCGGTCCTCGGCGCTGCTGGTAGCAGAGGGGTACGGAGAAGTGGTACGCGGCAGCGAGCCCTCGACCGACCTTGCCTTCCTGGAAGCGGAGATCGACCGGCACGGGCTGCCGCGGGAAGCGTACGAGTGGTACCTAGACCTGCGCCGCTTCGGCTCTGTGCCGCACTCGGGCTTTGGGCTAGAGCTGGAGCAGGTGGTCGCGTGGATCTGTGGCCTGGGCAGCACCCAAGAGGCGATTCCCTACCCCCGCCAGCAGGGCCGGATCTACCCATAGCGGCGCCCATGGCGGGCGAAGGTAGACCCGCGAGCTCTCCGGAGCCAAGGTAGACGGGGCCGTCCAGAAAGCACGAGACCTGCTATGCTGAGCGCGGCGGGGCAATTGACTTCACTGCGTTCCAGGCAGAATCGGAGATTCTCGGTCGCTACGCCACCTGGGAATGACAGCTTTGGGGCAGCCCCGTCTGCTTTCATGTAGGAAGCCAGAAAAACGCCAGGGCGATGATCACATAGATCGCCAGCAGCATCGCACCTTCGAGCCAGTTCGACTCGCCGTCCAGCGACACAAGCCCACCGATCAGCACAGCCGCCATCAGCGCGATCAGCTCAAACTGATTGAACATCAGCGTGAGCGGGTTGCCCATGATCAGGCTGACAAAGACGAGCAGAGGCGCGACAAAGAGTGCGATCTGAAGGCTCGAGCCGACGGAGATTGCCAGGCTGAGCTCCATCTGGTTCTTGCGCGCCACCTGCACAGCGACCAGATGCTCGGCCACGTTGCCGATGAGCGGGATGATGATGATCCCCAAGAAGAACTCGCTGATACCCACCTGCGCGATCACATGCTCGATGGATCCGACCAGAATCTCGCTCATCCAGGCAATCAGGGCGGTCGCGCCCAGCAGCACGGCGAGGGCGATCTGCACGGACCAGCGGTGCTTTGCAGCTCTCGCCTTGTGCGGTTGATCGTGCTGTGACTTGCCTTCCGGCCGGCGCAACTGGGCGACAAGGAGCAATGCGTAGAGGACGATCATGACCCCGGCCACACCAAGGCTGAGGTACTCGACCGCGCTGTGGTTGACCACGTCGATGGTGTGGCCAAAGACCGAGGGGATGACGAGAGCGGCGACGGCCAACAGCAGCATGGTGGCGTTGATGCCGGCATGGCTGCGGTCGAACTTTTGGATGCCGTTCTTCAGCCCCCCCAGCAGGATGGAGAAGCCCAATACCAGCAGGATGTTGCCCAAGATCGAGCCGGTGAGCGAGGCGCGGACCAGCTCCATGAGCTGCTCGCGGACGGCCGGGTTCACTACGCCCTCGCGAATGGCGACGAGGGTGATGATGAGCTCGGCTGCATTCCCCAGGGTAGCGTTGAGCAGCCCGCCAATGCGAGGGCCGGTGTGCTCGGCCAGGACTTCGGTGGCCTGCCCCATCAGCCCAGCCAGGGGGATCATCGCCAGGCCAGAAAAGAGAAAGACGAGCAGCGGGCTCCAGCCCAACAGCTCGGCCAAGACGGCGACGACGACAAAGATGAGCAAACCATACAATACCTTCATGGTGGCTACTCCGTTTGGCTCGGTGTAGGTGCAGGGGCGGAGGCCGGGCCGGGCGCGTAGGGTTGCTTGACCTGACCCCAACCGCCTTTCTCCCCTCCGGTCATCTGCCGGACGTGGATCACGCGGTGGATCGACGTCACCAGGCTTCCGGCGCCGATGAGTATGACGGCGATCAGCACCTGGCCCAAGATCATGCCCGCGATGAGGACGACAAGGCGCACGAGGCGGGTCATGAGCCCGTCCTTGCAGGCTACGCCCAGCCCTTCGGCACGCGCCCGCGTATAGCTGACCATCAGCGACATGAGGGTGGCAAAGAGGATCAGCGGAGGCTCCCAGGCGCTGCCCGCCAAGACGTAGTGGATCGTCAGGCCCAGAAAGACCAGCCCTTCTTCCACGCGGTCGACCGACGAGTCCAGGAAGGCGCCGAAGCGGCTGCCGCCGCCGCGCGCCCGGGCCAGCGCACCGTCGAGCGAGTCAAAGAGGGCTGCGGCGATGTAGGCGATCCCAGCCCACCGGATCTGTCCCACGGCCGCCAGGGCGGCGACGCCCGCCGTCAGCGCCAAGCCCAACAGCGTGATGAAGTCGGGCGTGAGTGGGGTGCGGGCCAGACCGCGCCCGATCGCCTCCAGCGTGGGGCGGCTGACCTCACGGGCCTTGCGCTCTATCAGGGACATGCTTCACTCCTCCTCCGGCCAGACCGGGCCGGTGACCAACCATTGCTCTGGGTGGGCCCGGATCCGACGCTCCAGGGCCGATACAAGGATCGCCATCCCCGCCTCCAAGTCGGCCTCCCGGTCGCCGGTCTCGGGCAGATCCAGGGGGGGCTCAAACTCCAGAAGAAAGGTGTCGCCGGGCAGGCGCAGGGCAAAGGCGGGCAACACGCTTACTCCGGCCCGCCGGGCGATGCGCAGCGGCCCGTCGGGCAGGCGCGTACGCGCACCAAAGAAGGGAACCTCTCGCCCGCTGCCGGTCAGGTCCTGGTCACACGGCAGGCAGACGATCTCGTTGCGCTTCAGGGCATGGAAGAGGGCCTTGGGCGATTCGCCGGTGGGGATCAGGTTCACACCCTGGCTGCGCCTGAGGTTGAGGATGAAGCGGAAACGCCGCTCAGGGCCTGCCTTCAGGATCATGCCGGTGATGGGCACGCCGAGGGTCAAGGGGGTCTGGGCGACCGTCTCGGTGCTGCCCAGGTGGGCCGATATGGCAACCACGCCCCGTCCCTTGGACAGCTCCGCAAAGAGGTGCTCGCTGCCCTCGATGCGGGTGACGCGCAGAGCACCCTCTCTCGTCACGTGCCCGAGCCGGAACTGGTCGTAGAGGTTCTTGACGACGTAGACGCACTGCTTCCGGACAATCACTTGCACCTGCTCTGCGGTCGCGGATGGGCCGAGCACGTGGCGGATGTTGGACGTGAGGACGCGCCGCAGGTTGGGCATCAGGTTGTAGACGAGCCGCCCGGCCCACTGAGCCAACCGGTAGCCCAAGCGGAGCGGCAGGTACCCGGCCAGGGCGATGAAGCGATAGGTGATGTACTGCAGGTACGAGTGCACGTCTCACTCCGGGCAAGTTTGCCGGAGTATCGTACCCGAAGTGACGGTGCCTGGCAAGATGGCGGAACCGTGACTGCGATCCCTGGGGCGGGTATGGAAACCCGCCCTACGACGACGCCGACAAGCGGCTACACTGGGCGAGGGCGGGTGTGGAGAGCCGGCCTACGACTACGCCGACAAGCGGCTACACTACGGGTATGGAAACCCGCCCTACGACGACGCCGACAGGGGGCTACACTAGGCGCGGGCGGGTATGGAAACCCGCCCTACGACGACGCCGACAGGGGGCTAGACTAGGCGCGGGCGGGTACGGAAAGCCGGCCTACGAGAGTGGCAGACCTCATGGCTTGCGCAAGTGGCGAGTTCGTGCTATCCTTCCGGCAGCAGAGGGGGGCGAGCAAGGTTGGTCGTCCAAGAACACGCAGGATGGACCCTTCCCCACGCCTGGGACCTGCCGGTAGAGGAAGCCAGGGCCGCGCAGGCGCGGCTGGCCGGCCAGGTCATCCCCCGCACGACCTTCTCCCCGGCCGCCCTGCGCAGCGTCGCGGGGGTAGACGTCGGTTTCCGAAGCGAGCGGGCGTGGGCCGCCGTGGTCGTGCTGAGCTTTCCCGGGCTGGAACCGCTCGACTGGGCGCTGGCCGAAGCACCCGTCGCATTTCCCTACGTGCCGGGCCTGCTCGCCTTTCGGGAGGCGCCGGCCGTGCTGCGGTCACTCGAAAAGCTCGGGACGTGGCCCGATCTCTTTCTCTTTGATGCGCATGGCATTGCCCACCCGCGCCGGATGGGGCTGGCGGCCCACCTTGGGGTTATTCTCGACTGGCCCAGCGTCGGCTGCGCCAAGTCCCGGCTGTGCGGCCAGGCGGCCGTGCCGGGCCCTGCGGCCGGAGAGTGGGTGCCGCTCCTGGAGGGAGAAGAAACGATTGGCGCCGTGCTCCGGACGGCGGAGGGCAAGAAGCCGGTGTACGTCTCGATCGGTCACCGCGTGGACCTACCCACGGCTGTCGAGATGGTGCGGGCCTGCTGCGCGCGGGGCCAGCGGCTGCCCGAGACCACGCGCCTCGCCCACAGGATGGCCGGCAGCGCGGAGACAAAGGTGCCTCCCCCCGGCGAGCCCCGAAGCATGCAACAGGATCGGCGGAGGGCATGAGCTTCCAGCACGAAATCGCAGAAGCCGCTGAGCTAATTCGCACCTCGCATCACCTGGTGGCCCTGACCGGGGCCGGCCACAGCACGGCATCCGGCATCCCTGACTTTCGCAGCCCTTCCTCGGGGCTGTGGGAGCGCTCCGACCCGATGGCCGTTGCCTCGATCTGGTCGTTCCGCCAGGACCCGCGGAGCTTTTACGAATGGCTACGGCCCCTGGCACGCACCATGCTGGAGGCCCAGCCGAACGCGGCGCACGTTGCCATGGCCGAGCTGGAGCGCAGGGGGTTCCTAAAGGCCCTCATCACGCAAAACATCGACAACCTGCACCAGCGCGCGGGATCCAAGAGGGTTCTTGAGCTCCACGGGCACATGCGCGAAGCGACCTGCGTCCGCTGCTACAAGGTCGTGCCCGTCGATCCTCTGATCGAGCCGCTGCTTGCCGATGGAAAGGTTCCCTTCTGTGCCTGCGGCGGTGCGCTCAAGCCGAACGTGATCCTCTTCGGCGAGCAGCTTCCCATCCGCGTGTTCAACGCCGCACTGCAGGAAGCCAAGCGCAGCGACCTGTTCCTGGTGGCGGGCTCCTCGCTGGAGGTGATCCCGGCGGCGGATATCCCTTTTGTCGCCGTCACGAATGGCGCCAAGGGGATCATCGTCAACTTACAGCCGACCGACTTTGACCGGCACGCCCAGGTGGTTGTCCACGGGGACGTGACCGAGATCCTTCCGGCCATCGTCGCGGCGCTGGGATAGGCGAGCCGCACAGACCGGGCAAGAATGGACAGACAGCCAATGTGCGACTTCTGCGGGCGCCCCGGAGCTCGCGCCACACAGGGCCGGGGCCATCTTGAGCTGGACGAGGACGGCCTGTGGGTGTGCAGCGAGTGCCGGCACAGCCTGCACAGCAGGCCCGTCGGGCCTGTGGACGGAGGCGGTGAGCTGGACGCCGCGGTCGCGGCACTGGTGGGCCACAGCGCAGGGGCGATCTGCCGAACGCTGAACCTTCCGTACGAGCCTCCGTACGAGTCTATCCTCGACGCGGCTTCCAGGATTGCCTGCGACGAGGACCGCTACATGAGCGCCTGGACATTCATCACACAGTGGCTCGACGGGACCTCCGTGTGGCAAGCGCCGGACAGACGCGCCAGGGCGCTCGTCCCGCCGGAGGGCGACATTCAGATTATCCCAGGGGAGAGGGAGTCAAGCTAGCCAATGCCCAAGATGTGCCCCAAGATTATCCTGGAAGGCACCCGCCTGACCCACAAGACCGACATCGCTTTCGCGCTGAACGAGCACCCGCGCATTGTCGGCCCGCGCAAGTACCGCTACCACTCGCCGCTGGTCTCGGCCGAGTGGTGCGGCTTCACCAACGTGCCATGGGGCCGCGGACTCATCAACTACCTGCCGGAGGAAGAAACGCTCGCCATGGAGACGTACCGCACCTGGCTGCACCTCTTTGGCCTGCTGCGCTACTACTCCTGGATCGTGGACCGCTTCCACATCTCCACGCAGGCGTACCAGCTCCAGGCGCAGGGCAGGGAGGTTGACGTGCGCTGGCTGGACGAGGGCCTGGCAAGCCAGGGCTTCCGGCTTGTCTTTTGCACGCGGACGCCCGACTCCTTTGCAGCTGCCCGCACCGAGCGGCTCAAGGTATCGGGCAACCCAGGCCAGTACCACGACCTGGGCGTTTTCGTCGCGGAGCAGGAGCTGATCCGCCGCCTGGTGAAGGCCTCGGCCCTGCCCACGTTGGAGCTGGACGTCTCGGACGGCAATGTGGCGCGCAGCGCCGACCGCGTCGCGGACTGGATGGAGGAGACGGGGGCGCTATGGATGCCATAAGAACGCTGCCCAGCCGGCAGCTCGAGATCCCGGCGCAGGTGAGCGGGCGCCCCATCACGAGTCGCGGCGTCCACCTGCAGCCTTTTGGGCATCACGGCGACTGGCTCAACCGCGCCTCGTACTGGGTCGACCTGATGGTCAGCATGGGGATGTCGTGGGCGGTGATCCTCACCGACGGCGACTCGGTGCGCCAGAAACACCACGGCCTCAATCCTCTGGAAGTACTCCTAGACGCCGGGATCATCCCCATCATCCGCGAGCAGAAGCAGTTCCCCGCGCAGTTCACCGAGCAGGGTACCGTGCTATGGACCGTGGAGCTGTACGGCCGCTACGGGCTCAAGCCGTTCTGGATCATCCGCAACGAGCCCTACGACAGCCGCGAGTGGGAGGGCGGCAAGGTGCCGGCAGACGCCTGGCAGACGGTCTTTTCCGTCTGGGCCCAGGCCGCCAGGTTCATCGCCTCCAACGGAGGCTATGCCGGCTTTCCCGACGGCCCCTACTACCGATTCAATCCGTTCGAGGGGCTGCGCGACTACGACTGCCAGTGGATCTTTGATGAGGGCCTCGGCTTCTTCACGGGCCATCACTATGGCAAGAACCGCCACCGCGACTATCCCTACGACGCCGCCACGCGCTACGGCGCCAAGCTGACCGAGGAGGCCTACACGCGGCTGCTTGACGACATGGCAGGGGACCGCCGATGGTGGGAAGAGCCGCTCGACCTGATGAACCAGCGGCGCGAAGCTCTCCAGAACCCCAATCTGACGGCGCTGCAGGACGATGTCTGCTGGCGCGGCTGGGAAAAGGTCGCGCATTGGTCGCTGGATACCTTTGGCTACGTCGTGCCGATGGCGCTCACGGAGGGTGGCTGGGTGCCCCGCGACCGGGCGGGCACGGGGCCTGACACGGACATTCGCGTGCCGCACACCACGCCGCGCATGGTCGCCAAGAAAACCCTCCAGATGTACGACACTCCCTCTCCTTTCTTCGCCATCTGTCCCTGGCTGCTGGCTTGCGAAGACATGGGCGCAAGCGGCTGGCCCTACGACGCCTGGCATGGCTGGGCCTACGGCAACCTGTACGGCAGCAAGAAGCCGGTGATCGACGCCCTCGAGTCCACGCCGCCCAAGGAGCTCAAGCCGCGCAGCGAGCCGCTGGTCATGGACCTGGAGGGCGACACCCGAACCTGGGAATGGGCGCGGTCGACGTACGGGACGCGCTACCGGCGCGGCCGGGGATCACTCCGATTGATCGAGGTCCACGAGTACGAGGGGCCGGCCACGCTCGACGTCCTGGTGGTGGATGGGCAAGGGCTACCGGTCGAGGGTGTACCCTTCTTCTACTACTACACCGGCGCACCGCTGATGCCTGCCCGCCTCGCCGGCTCCGCCTCAGAGTGGTACACGCGGGGCATCGTGCGCAGGACCGGCGTCGATGGGCGCATCGCCTTCCCGGCTGTGGGTGGGCCGTGCACCCCAGGCAACTGCCGGGGCGGCATCTGGCCGAAGGGGCGTGGCGACCTCCTCTGGCGGGTGGGGATGCTCGCCGGCACGCGCAACCGGCACCTGAACGGTGTCTGGCTCTGGACGCCTCCCGCCGCCAAGCCCCAGGCCAACCTAAGCCTGGCGCAGGGCGCGGCGTCCAGTCCGTGGGAAAAAGTCCTGGAGAGGCTGGAGCGGATCGACAAGCTCATCGCGGAGCTGCCGGAGTAGGACAGGACTACTGCCACCGGCATCTACCCTGTGGCCGGATTCGAGCGAGGGCTTTAGTTTCTTTTCGAGTCAGACGGCCAACTAGATGTCACCCAGCTCATAGAGGACCAGCGCCGCCGCGACGACACCTGCCGTCTCGCCGCGCAGGATGCGAGGGCCCAGGCTCACGGTCATCAGGCCGTAGCTGCGGGCAATCTCCGCCTCTTCCTGTGTAAAGCCGCCCTCGGGCCCCACCATCAGGTGTACGGTGAAGGGCGGAAAACGCCCGGCAAAGCCAGGTGGCGCCTGCCGCAGCACGTCGCGCAGCGTCGTGCGCCTTTCCTCCTCCCAGAGCATGATGGCCAGCCCACCCGAGGCCTGTAGCTTTTCGCATGCCTGCGGAAAGAAGAGGGCCGGCCGCAGTGCCGGCTTGCGGCCCCGGTTGGATTGCTCGGCTGCCTCCTGGATGATCCATTCCCACCGCTCGCGCTTTTGCTCCACGGGGGCCAGGTCGGAGAGCACACAGCGGCTGGCGATGACGGGGACGAACTCGACGATGCCCAGCTCTGTGCCCTTTTGCAGCGTGAACTCGAAGCGCTTGCCCTTGAGGACCCCCTGGCAGAGGCTCACCTTGGTGTGCGGCTCAGCCTCCGAGAGCCGCCGCTTCAGAACCTCGCCGCGCACCGTGTGGCGGTCGACTGCCGTGAGGCGCGTGTCGATCTCCCAGCCTGAGTTGTCGAGGACCAGGATGCGGTCGCCGGCCTGCATCCGCAGCACGTCGGAGATTTGGTGTGCCTGCGGGCCGGTGATGGAGACTTCGCCCCCCTGGACCCAGGCAGGCGGCACGAAGAATCGGTGCATGGCTACCCCTCCCGCCGCAGGACCAGCGCGACCCAGTCGGCTTCCTGCGACCGGGCGGCGAACCGGAAGCCGCCCGCGGTCAGTGCGCTCAGGACCTCCGCCTCCTGCGTCTCGATGATACCGGAGGCAATGAGCTCTCCGCCGGGCGCGGTGCGGGCAGCGAGCCCGCCGGCAAGCGAGATGATGACCGGCGCCAGGATATTGACCACGACGCGGTCAAAGGTGCCTTCCTCCAGAAGGAAGAAGCAGTCGCTTGCGCCGCCAGGTGACCAGCCGGGCGCCCGCCCGACCGAGCCCTGGCGGAAGGTCACCATCGAGGAAACCTGGTTGCGCTCGGCGTTTTCGCGGGCAACCGTGACGGCAACCGGGTCGGTGTCGAGGGCAAGCACGGAGGCTGCACCCAGCCGCGCCGCGGCGATGGCAAGAATGCCCGATCCGGTGCCCACGTCGAGGACGGAGCATCCGGGCACAATGGAGGATTCGAGAGCCTCGAGGCAGAGCCGGGTGGTCGGATGCAGTCCGGTGCCAAAGGCCATGCCCGGCTCCAGGCGAACAACTACCTCGCCGGGCAAGGCGTCATACGCCTCCCAGGCGGGCACGACCCGCGTCCGGCGGCCGATGCGCAGCACGTGATATTGCTGCTTCCATGCATTGGCCCAGTCCTCTTCGGCCAACCGGCGCACCTCCGGCGCCGGAAGGGGGCGGATCATGGAAAGCGCCCAGAGGCCCTCCTCCAGCAGTCGGCTTGAGCTCTTGCCTGGGCCGTCTGCCTGTGCGCGCTCGTCCGCGGGCAGGTAGGCGCGCACGATCACGTGTGCGGGCGGTGGGGCGTGGGCGAGATCGTCCTCGATGCAGTCGACGGGTGCCTCGACAACAGCGCCGCCATGGCCGTAGCGATTGAAGAGCTCTATGACCGCTTCTGCAGTCTCGCTGTCTGTGGTAAGGGAGTACTCAAGCCAGTCCATGCGCTCCTGCTCCATGCCTCGGCGGCAGGTGCAGCGCACCGAAGGCAGGTGCGCCGCACCGATCACGCGGAGGGCCAGATGCTGCTAGATCCCGATCGCGTCGCGCAGTTTCTGGAAGAAGCCCTTCTCGCACTGCTGCACCTGCTCTTTGCCAAGCGATTCCCCCAGCTCGCAGAGGAGCTCGCGCTGGCGCGCCGTCAGCTTGGTGGGCGTTGCCACCTGGACGACGACCAATTGGTCGCCGCGGCCGTTTCCGCGCAGATAGGGGATGCCCCGGCCGCGCAGGCGAAAGGTCTCGCCCGGTTGAGTCCCGGGCGGGATGCCAAGCTCCTCTGATCCGTCGAGCGTCGGCACCGTAATCTTGGCCCCCAGCGCCGCTTGAGAGACGTTGATACTCAGCTCAAGGAAGACGTTGTTGTCGTCGCGGCGGAAGTAAGGGTGCGGCTTGACGTGCAGGACCACGTAGAGGTTGCCGGCCGGGCCGCGGCGCTCGCCCGGCTCGCCTTCGCCCGCGAGCCGGATGCGCGTGCCCTCGTCGACGCCGGCGGGCACGCGTACCGAGATGGTGCGCTCGACGGGTACCACCTTCTGCCCGCGGCACACGGAACAGGGCGTGGTGATGATCTCGCGCTCACCCTGGCAGCGCGGGCAGGGCGACACCTGGACAAAGGCGCCGAGGAGCGTCTGCTGCTGGCGGCGGACCTCGCCCGTGCCGTTGCACTGCGGGCAGCGGATGGGCTGGGTGCCGGGCTCGGCGCCGCGGCCCTGGCAGTGGGTGCAGGTCTCGTTGCGGCGGACGGTGATCTGCTTCTCGCAGCCAAAGGCCGCCTCCTCGAACTGGATTGTCAGGTCGTAGCGCAGGTCGGCGCCGACGGCAGGCCCTCGCCGGCCGGCCGCGCCGCCGCGCACGCCCCCGAAAAAGCTCTCGAAGATGTCCTCGATACCGCCAAAGCCGCCGCCGGCGCCGGGCCACCCACCGCCCATCTGCGGGCCGGCGTGGCCAAAGCGATCGTACGTAGCCCGCTTCTCAGGATCGGAGAGGACTTCGTACGCTTCGTTGATCTCTTTGAACTTGGCCTCGGCCCCATCCTCCTGGCTGACGTCTGGGTGGTATTGGCGCGCGAGGCGGCGGAAGGATTTCTTGATCTCTTCCTCGGTCGCCTGACGGCCCACGCCGAGCACTTCGTAGTAATCGCGTTTGGCGCTCATGCCTGCATCCCCTGCCGGGCCACCGGGCTAGGCCTCCGTATACTCCCCGTCTACCACATCCTCATTGCCGGGGTTGGATGAGCCGCCCCCCTGGTCGCCTGCGTTGCCGGGCTGCTGGGGCACCGACGCGGCAAGCCTCTGCAGCGCCTGGGTCAGATCCTGCACTGTGCGCTGAAGCTCTGCTGCGTCCTGCCCCTGGAGTGCTGAACGGCAGGCGGCAATGCGGCCTTCCACCTCGCCCTTGAGGTCGGCTGGGACCTGGTCGCCCTGCTCCCGGAGCAGCTTTTCCCCCTGGTAGCAGATGGAATCGGCGTTGTTGCGGAGCTCAGCCTCCTGCCGGCGCTTTTGGTCCTCCTGCCGGGACTGCTCTGCGTCGCGAACCATGCGGTCCACCTCGTCCTTGTCGAGACCACTGGAGGCCGTGATGGTGATCGATTGCTCGCGTCCCGTCGCCTTGTCCTGCGCCGAGACGTGCAGGATGCCATCGGAATCGATGTCGAAGGTCACCTCGATCTGCGGGATGCCGCGGGGAGCGGGCGGGATACCGTCCAAGTTGAAGCGGCCGAGCGACTTGCAGTCGGCCGCCATTGGGCGCTCCCCCTGCAGCACATGGATCTCGACCTGCGTCTGGCCGTCCGAAGCGGTCGAGAAGACCTGGCTCTTCTTGTAGGGGATGTTCGTGTTCCGCTCGATCAGGGGTGTCGCGACATGTCCAAGCGTCTCGATGGAGAGCGTCAGCGGCGTCACGTCGACCAGGAGCACATCCTTGACCTCGCCCTTGAGCACGCCGGCCTGGATGGCCGCGCCGAGGGCGACGACCTCGTCGGGGTTCACCCCCTTGTGCGGCTCGCGGCCAAAGAACTTGCGCACCGCCTCCTGCACAGCAGGCATGCGCGTCATGCCGCCCACCAGCAGCACCTCGTCTATCTGCGAGGGTGAAAGGCGGGCGTCCTCGAGTGCCTGGCGACAGGGCCCAAGCGTCTGCTGGACTAGATCGTCCACAAGCTGCTCCAGCCGCGACCGGGTGAGGGAGAGCTGGAGGTGCTTGGGTCCGCTGGCGTCGGCCGTGATAAAGGGAAGGTTGATCTCACTCTGCACCGTGGTTGAGAGCTCGATCTTGGCCTTTTCTGAGGCTTCCTTAAGGCGCTGCAGCGCCATCCTGTCCTGCCGGAGGTCGATCCCACTCTCCCGGCGAAACTCGTCCGCCACCCACTGGATGATGCGCTGGTCAAAGTCGTCGCCGCCCAAGAAGGTATCGCCATTCGTCGACTTGACCTCAAAGACCTGGTCGCCGACGTCCAGGATTGAGATATCGAAGGTGCCGCCGCCCAGGTCATACACGGCGATGCGCTGCTCTACGCCCTTGCCCAGGCCATAGGCAAGGCTGGAAGCGGTCGGCTCGTTGATGATGCGCAGCACATTCAGCCCCGCGATGCGGCCGGCGTCCTTCGTGGCCTGCCGCTGGCTGTCGTTGAAGTAAGCCGGCACGGTGATGACCGCGTCGGTCACAGGCTCGCCCAGGTAGGCCTCTGCATCCTGCTTGATCTTTTGCAGGATCATGGCCGAGATCTCGGGTGGCGAGTAGGGCTTGCCGCCCATCTCGACCCAGGCATCGCCGTTGGGTTGCTCAGCCACACGGTAGGGCAGCATCGTGCGCGCCTTGGACACCTCGGGGTCCGAGTAGCGGCGGCCCATCAGTCGCTTGATCGAGTAGATTGTGTTATCGGGGTTGGTAACGGCCTGCCGGCGCGCGACCTGACCGACCATCCGCTCGCCGGTCTTGGGGTTCACGGCGACCACTGAAGGGAAAAGCCGTCCACCCTCTGAGCTGGAGATGACGGTTGGCTCGCCGCCTTCCATGACGGCGCACACCGAGTTGGTGGTGCCCAGATCTATGCCCACGATTCTCGCCATCGAGTTGTCTCCTTCTTCCTACTTCTGGGGCTCGGCGGCCTGCTCCGGCCCGGATGAGACCCGCACCATCGACGGGCGCAGGACGCGCTCGCCCATCCGGTACCCGCGCTGGAGCTCGGCGATGACGTGTCCTGCGGGCACGTCGGCGGAGGGCTCGTGAGTGACGGCCTCGTGCAGGAAGGGATCGAACTCCTTGCCTGCCGCCTCGATGGAGGCCACGCCGGCTTGTTCCAGGGTCCACTGGAGCTTGCGCTCGATCAGGAGAATGCCCTGGCACCAGGTCAGGCCGGAGAGGCTGCTGGGCAGCGTCTCCAGGGCGCGCTCAAAATCATCGACGATAGGCAGCAGGCGGATCAGCAGATCGGCTTGAGCGCCGGCATAGGCCTGCTCCTGCTCCCGCTGGAAACGCTTGCGGGCATTCGCCAGCTCGGCACGGGAGCGCTGCCAGCCGTCCAGGTACTCGGCTTCCCTGGCCTTGGTGGCCTCCAGCTCCTGCCGAAGGGAATCGATGTTGCCCGGCTGCTCTTGTCCACCGGCAGCCGCGGCCTCAGTCGCATCTACTTCATTCACGTTTCTAACCTCCTATGGTAGACCGGGGGTACGTACCCGACTTCTTTGGCGCTAGAGAGATGCCTCCGCATCCACTCCGTACAGCTCGGCAAAAAGGTCGCTCATCAGCGATGCCACGTAACGGACCGTTGAGATGGCACGGCTGTAGGGCATCCGCATGGGTCCCATGACGCCGAGCGCACCGGTCGCTGTGCCGGTGACGCCGTAGGGCGCGACGACCAGGCTGCACTCCCGGAGGTCGTGCCAGCGGCCCTCGCCCCCGATGATAACCTGGACGCCGCCAACCTCGAGCATCTCGGTGAGAAGCTGCTCCAGGCTGGTGCGGTCTTCCAGCACCTGGACGATCTGCCGGGCACTCTCTCCCTCGCTGAATTCTGGCTGATGCAGGATATTGACCAGGCCGTCGCGGTAGAGATGCATGTTCTTCTGGTCATCCACACGCAGCATGATCTCTACTACGGCACCCAGAATGCGTTGTTCGGCGGCGCCCATAAGAGCGCTGCAGGCTGCCACGCGCCTCGCCGAGCGGCCGGAGCACTGGTCGTTGATGCGGTTGGCGATCTGGGACAGAGTCTCCTGGCTGGCCGGTTCCTCCAGGGCAAGCATCTGCTGCCGGACGATACCCCCCTCAAGCACGACGATCAAGAGCGCCATCGTCTCGTGGAGTGCGATGAACTCGACGTGCTTTAGCCTGCAGAAGTCGGTACGCGGGCTGGTCACAACCGCCGCCGACTCGGAGGCGCGTGCCAGCACAGAGGCAGCCAGGCGCATCCACTGCTCGAGATCGACGCCCACCTGGTGGAACTGGTGGCGGATCATCCGCTGCTCCTCCGCCGGGAGCTGTGACTCGCGCATCAGGCGCTCAACGAAATAGCGGTAGCCGCGCTCGGTGGGCACGCGGCCCGCCGACGTGTGTGGGTGCGTCAGGTAGCCCAGCTCCTCCAGCAGCCCCATTTCGGCGCGGATGGTGGCGGAGCTGACACCGAGGCCAAGGCCCTCGATCGCACGCGAGCCGACGGGCTGCGCGGTGGCAATGTACTCGCGTGCCACGAGCCCGAGGATTAGCTGTTGTCTCGAAGTCAGTTCTGCCGGCATTCCCATGTCCATCTCAAGATCTGGCCGTTAGCACTCTCAAGACCAGAGTGCCAACTGACCAGTGGCTGATAGTACCACACTGTCGGGGTCGTGTCAATTGTGGGGTGGGGGTGGAAGGGGCAGGAATTGGACTCGGGCAGGCAGCACCCTTCTCTTGAAGGCCGTCGCAGATGCTGCTACAATGTGTTGGGCAAGGACACGGACAACTCGGCGGAGCAGCAGCCGCACCTTCAGGGCCCTATGGCGGCGAGACCTGCACCTTGGTCACCAGAACCATGCGGTATGGCGGAAGCATACCAGGAGCAGAGAGATGGCGACAGACGCGTATCAGAGACTTGCCAAGCACCTGGACGGGCTGCCTGGTGGCTATCCACCCACCGAGAGCGGCGTCGAGCTGCGAATCCTGCGGCGGCTGTTTACGCCGGAGGAGGCCGAGCTGGCGCTGAGCCTGACCCTGCTCGCCGAAGAGCCGAGGGTGATCTCCCGCCGGGCGGGAATCACCACTGCAGAGGCCGCAGAACGCCTGGAGGCCATGGAGAAGAAGGGGCTGATCTATGCCGTCCACTCCCGGCGCCGCGGCCCGCGGTACATGGCCTCGCAGTTCGTGATCGGCATTTGGGAGTACCAGGTGGGGCGGCTCACACCGGAGCTGGTGCACGATTTCGAGGAGTACCTCCCCACCCTCTCGCAGGCCGACGTCTGGAAGAGGGTGCCCCAACTCCGCACCATCCCGGTGGGGGAGGCGGTGGACGCCCGGCTCGAGGTCCTGAGCTACGAGAGAGCCGAGGAGATCGTACGGGGACAGAACAGGATCGCGGTTGCACCCTGCATCTGCCGGCAGGAGAAGCGGCTGGTGGGGGAGGGCTGCGACAAGCCGCTAGAGACGTGCCTCGTCTTTGGCGCAGCGTCCGATTTCTATGCGCGCAACAGCATCGGCCGTGCCATCACACAGGAGGAAGCGCTGGCCGTCCTGCGCCTGGCCGAGTCCTCGGGCCTGGTGCTTCAGCCCGGCAACTCGCAGCACACGCTGAACATCTGCGCCTGCTGCGGCTGCTGCTGCGGCGTGCTGAGGACGCTGAAGCGCTACCCCGACCCGGCACGCTACCTGACCACTTCCTTTGTGGCTGTGGTCAACGCGGAGACCTGCGAGGGCTGCGGCATATGCACGGCGCGCTGCCAGATGGATGCCATCCGGCTCGATGGTAAAAGGGCGGTGGTGGACCCAGGGCGCTGCCTGGGGTGCGGCTTGTGTGTCACCACCTGCCCAACCGGCTCCCTGCGCCTGGCCCGCAAGCCCGAGTTCGAGCAGCCGCTCGTGCCCCGGGACGTGGTCGATTCGGCCATCCGGCTGGGCCAAGCACGCGGCAAGATGAGGTGGCCCGCCCTGGCCTGGATGGTACTTAGGTCGCAGATGGACCGGCTCCTGGCGCGGAGGTAGGGCAGGCCGCCCACGCCAGCACCACGCTCGGCCGCTCCCTCCGGAACCCCAAACGCCGGGCCAGGGCAACCGACCCCGCATTCAGCTGCGCGGCGTTCCAGAAGACGCGGTATCGCTGCGCCTCGCACTCCCGGATCACGTAGGCAGCCGCGCTCGTCGTAAAGCCCTGCCGGCGGTAGGCCTCTTCCGTCCCGACACCGATCTCCGCCACGCCGCGGGTGAGCGGCCCAGCCTCGGCTTCCGACACGATCACATCGCCGTTCATGAGGCAATAGCCGATGATCTCTTCCACGGCCCTCTCGACAGAGCCGTACATCGACCCATAGTATTCGGCGAACCCTTGCACCCTATGCGCCAGGTCGCCATCTATCTGCCGCATGGCATAGCCCCCAGGCCGAGAAGGGTGCCCTATGCCCCCGGAGCCACGGATGGTGCGTCAGACGCCCCCGCCGCCAACCGCCTCACCCAGCAGTTCCCCCGGTAGGTCTCGGCCGGCCCGAGCGATCCATAGAGGTGGTTCGCCACAGGGTCGTCCGCATCGCAGGCGATGAAGCAGACCCGCACCCCGGCGGCGCTCATCCGCCGCAGGCTCTCGCCCACCAGCGCGCGGGCCAGGCCCATGCGCCGGTAGTCGGGGTGGGTGCCGATGGGATCGACTTCTCCGATCTTGGTGACGTGATCCAGCCAGACCAGGCAGCAGGCGGCCTGCCGGCCCTCAGGCGATAGAATCAGAAGATCCCAGTCGAAGGAGTAGTGCGGAGCCGAGGACTTGCCCCGGAACCAGGCCTCATCGAGTGACGTGCCCCACAGGGCGTTCTCGAGTGAGATGCGCTCTGCGCAGCGGCCGTCCTCGGCCAGGGTCGTGAACCGGAACCCGGACGGCAGCTCGTGCTCCGGACTGGCATGGGCCAGGTCGTAGACTCGCGCGATTTCGACGGTCCCCCGGTCCTCGTAGCCACGGAGGCGGAGCAGTGACTGCCGCTCCACATCGTGGTCGTAGGCCATCGTCACGACCTGCGCCTCACTGCCGCCCCAATTGCGCTCCACCCAACCGAGCATCTCGTCTGCCAAGTACTCGTAACCCGGCAGAAGCTGGGGCCAGGCCTGGTCCCAGTAGCGGATCACCGCGCCAACCAGCTGCCCTGCGGCCGTACGCCACGTGTGCACGCGGCCGGTGAAGTACTCGGGCGGCTCGAGGTAGCGCGAGGCGTAGCTCCAGTTCTCCACCATCGCCACCCGCCAGTTGGAAGGCTTGTGGCCGGCCGCATAGCCGGCCAGGCACAGCTCGCGCAGCTCGTCGAGCTCGCCGTCGCTGTGTGTATACGAGCAATCTCGGATCACGCCCCTGGGCCTGTCATGTCGAGCTGGGCCGCCGCGCTGCCTCAATCAGCTCCTCCCGCCGGCGGCGGTACTCGATGACCGGCCGGTCGCCTGGGATCGGCTTCTCGCCGACCTGGAGCCCGGGCCTCATCGGCTGGTGCGTCTCGACCACGACCCGGTCCTGGTGAGCGATGATCAGGTTGGAGGGTGCACCGGCCCAGGCCACCAGGTCGCGCAAGACTGGAACCTTCAGGAAGCGCTGGCAGAAGCGGAGGTAGAAAAGCATGTGCCCATCGTCCACCGGAACAAAGGCGCCGACGATGCGCACGTCGTCGCCGATGCGGTTCTGCCACAGGTTGGGAAAGATGAACTCCAGACGGAAGCCGTTTGGGTTTGGAATGGGGAGCTCGTGGGCCTTGCGAGGCGGCGTCCCATCGTCGACGCGGTTGTAGACATAGATGAAGAACTGGTCGTCGCCTACCCACTCCATGGCAGGTCCCTCCACCAAGGTGCGCCCGCCCCGCCCGATCGTGTTGTGGTGGATGAAGGGCACGTGCACTACGTCGAGCTGGTTCTCGATGACGCGGGCATAGTGGGCCTTCCAGGGGTCACGCACCGTCTTGTAGGTGAACCTGTCGTCGATGTCGTCGAAAAAGCGAGGCGGCGCCAGGTCGGCGGGCGGCTCCTCGCCCCACCAGACCCAGATGAAGCCATGTGCCTCGTGGGTTGGATAGCTGAAGGCCTGCAGCGCCTTGGGCACCGGTCCCTGGCGCCCGTTGGCCGGCACGTACACGGCCTTACCCGACGGGTCGAACTCAAAACCGTGAAAGGGGCACTGGATGTGCCCGTCGACGACCTTGCCCTTGCTGAGCGCCACGCCCCGGTGAGGGCAACGATCGCGCAGGCAGACAACGCGACCGGTCTCGTCGCGCCAGAAGACGAGCTTTTCTCCCATGCGCGTGACGCCGACGGGCCGGCGTTTCACCTGCTTTGACTCCATGAGGATGTACCACTGGTTGGGGATCATGTGCTATGTCCTCCCTATGAGACTGCAGTTCGGAGGCTTTCCGACTGGAGCTGACGAGGATTCGATCCTCACCCCGTCCCTCTCCCTTCGGGGGAGCGGAGAAGGCACCCTAATATGCGTTCCGGTCGCCACGGAAGAGCGTGTTGAGTGCCGTGCGGAGCATGATCTTGAAATCGAGCCACAGCGACCAGTTCTCGATGTACCAGAGATCGTACTTGGTCCGCTCGGCAATGGAGGTGTCGCCCCGCAGACCGTTCACCTGCGCCCAGCCTGTCAGGCCAGCCTTTTCGCGGTGGCGGTCCATGTAGCGCGGAATGGAGCGCTTGAACTGCTCCACGTATACCGGGCGCTCTGGCCGCGGGCCGACGAGGCTCATGTCGCCGAGCAGCACATTGATGAACTGGGGCAACTCGTCTATGTTCAGCCGCCGGATGACACGCCCCAGGCGCGTGACGCGCGAATCGCCGGCCGTCGTCCAGCCGGGCCCGTTCTTCTCTGCATCGGTGCGCATGGAGCGGAATTTCAGGCACCAAAAAGGCTTGGCATCCAGCCCCATCCGCTCCTGGGCGTAAAAGACCGCGCCCTTCGAGTCGAGCTTGATGGCGATGGCGATCAGGAGCAGAAAGGGGGAGAGGAGAATGAGCGCAAGCCCGCTCCCGATGAGGTCGACACCACGCTTTAGCGTGAGCTTCCACCCACGCAGGGCGACGTCGCGCACGGCCAGGAGGGGCAAGCCACCCAAGTCGCCGATGCTCAACTCGGTGGCAATGATCTGGAAGAGATCGGGGTAGATCTTGATGGCTACCTGGCCCTCTTCACAGCGCGAGATGATCGTCAGCATCTCCTGGTGGCTGAGCTCGGGCCGGGCGATGATGACTTCCTCGGCGCCGTGCTCCCGGATTAGCCTGGGGAGGTCGTCGACGTCACCCAGCACGGGCACACCCAGGACCTCCTGTGGCGGCCGGAGGCCCCCGTCGACGAATCCGACCACGCGATATCCCAGCCGGGGCACCTGGCGGATCTTTTGCAGGATCATGCGGCCGACATCGCCGGTTCCGACGATCAGGATGCGCTCCGCCCACACACCTTTCGTGCGGAGTCGGTTGCGCAGCGCGTTCAACAGTGAGCGGCTTGCCATTACGAGAAACGCCGTCACAAGCCAGGCGTAGACGGTCATGACGCGCGGAAAGTCCAGCTCGAGGGCGCTGTTCTTGAAGAGGAGGGTCGTGAAGGCGATGGTGCTGATCGTGCCAATCGAGACGGCGGCAAAGACCCTGTAGAGCGTATCCAGCGGCGCCAGCGCGCGCTTGACATCGTACAGACGGGAGAAGAAAAAGACCACGATCATGGTGACGATCTGAACGGCCATCATCGGCAGGTAATCGGAAAACGGGGCGATGGACACAGCGGGCGGGAAGGCCACCCAGCGGCGGAGCCAGTAGCCAAGGTAGAAGGCAAGGCCCACCACCAGTACATCGGTCACGACCAGAAGCAGGGTGAAGATGGCATCTGCCCGGCGCTTCATCGTTGTGCGCTCCTTCCGTCGAGGGGCACGGCAGAAGCCACGCCCCGCCGCTCCGCCGGACGCAGCCAGTCGCGCAGAATGGCAAGGCCGCCCAGGAGCCCGATCGAAGCGTGAATGAGCCCGTTGGTCAGAGCGGAGGAGCGCGCTTTGAAGTGCTTGTCATGGAAGAGACGCATCGTCTTGTAGAATTGGACGTTGGCGAAGGTGCTGCGCTGGCGGCTGGATTGGCCCTTATAGTGGAGGACGGTGACGGCTGCGTTGTACCAGACCTGCCAGCCGCGCTCTTTGGCTCGATAGCACAAGTCCAAGTCCTCGGCATACATAAAGTACTGCTCGTCCAGGAGGCCTACATCGGCCAGGACCTGGCCGCGGATCAACATGCAGGCGCCGACCACAGAGTCGACCTCCGTGGTGAGGTTGGGCGAGAGGTAGGTCAGGTTGTAGCGGCCAAAACGGCGGCTCTTTGGAAAGAGGCTGCTCAGCCCCGACATCCGGTAGAAGGCCACTTCGGGCGTCGGAAAGCCCCGCCGGCAGGCCTTGTCCAGGCTGCCGTCCTCGCGGACCAGGCGAGGGCCGGCGATCCCGGCCTGCGGCCGGGCTTCTAGGAAGGCAAGTAGATCGGCGAGCGCGTGCGGGGCTATCAAGGTATCTGGGTTTAGGAGCAGGGCATACCGGGCGGCTGGCGTCTGTGTGCCGAACCCGTAGGCGCGCAGGCCGAGGTTGTTCCCGGCGGCATAGCCCCGGTTCTCGGCGCGGACAAGGCGAACGGCGGGGAACTCGGACGCCACCATCTCTGCGCTGCCGTCGGTGGAGCCATTGTCAACGACGCAGGTCTCAAAGGCGAGCCCACCTCCACTCACCAGGACGGAGGCAAGGCAATCGCGCAGGAAATCGCGCACGTTGTAGCTGACGACAATGACGGCCAGATCCAACATCCCTTTTGTCCCGACTCGTTGTCTCCCTGCCCTCTTGGCGAAGGCAGGGGAAGGAACGTCCTCCCTTACGCGATTCCCCCCTCACCGCAACCCTCTCCGCTCCAGGGAGAGGGCGAAGGATCTACCCCAACACCCCGCGCGCGATCACCATGCGTTGGATCTCGCTGGTGCCCTCATAGATCTCGGTGATCTTGGCGTCCCGGAAATGGCGCTCCACCGGGTACTCCTTGCTATAGCCGTTGCCGCCAAAGACCTGGATCGCCTTGGTCGTGACCCACATGGCCGTCTCGGCGGCAAAGACTTTCGCCATAGCGGCTTCGATCGAGAAGCGCCGCCCGTTCACCCTCGACTCATCCTTGGCCAGGGCGGCCTGGAAGGTGAGCAGGCGCGCCGCCTCGATCCGTGTCTTCATGTCGGCGAGCATGAACTGGATAGCCTGGAAGGCTGCAATCGGCTGCCCGAACTGCTCGCGCTCCTTTGCATAGTCACGCGCCGCCTCAAAGGCTGCCTCGGCGATGCCCACCGCCTGTGCGGCGATCCCGATGCGCCCGGCATCCAAGATGGCCAGGGCGATGCGAAAGCCGGCCCCTTCGTCGCCGAGCCGGTGCCAGGCAGGCAGCCGGTAGTTCTCAAAGATCAGCTCTGAAGTATGAGACGCTCGGATGCCCAACTTGGGTTCCACTTTGCCGGGCTTTAAGCCCGGCAGGGTCGTATCGACCACAAAGGCGGAGATTCCGCGCGTGCCCTTCGACTTGTCGGTCATGGCAAAGAGAACGACATAGTCGGCGACCGGCCCGCTGGTGACCCACGCCTTGGTGCCGTTGATGACATACTCATCCGTCGCCACGTCCAATTCTGCCGTGCAGCGCATGTTGGAGGGGTCGGAGCCGGCCTGTGGCTCGGTCAAGGAGTAGGCGCCCAGCTTCTCCCCACTCGCCAGGGGGACCAGGAAGGCCTGCTTCTGTTCCTCGGTGCCAAAGTGCAAGAGCCCATAGCAGACGAGCGAGTTGTTCACGGACATGATGACGCCGTGCGAGGCGCAGGCCTTGGAGATCTCGATCATGGCCAGCACGTACGCCTGGCAGTCCATCCCAGTGCCCCCGTACTCCTCGGGTATCTCGATCCCCATGAAACCGAGCTCTCCCATCTTCTTGACGGTCCCGTGGGGAAAGACGGCTTGCTCGTCGATATGGGCGGCGATGGGTGCGATCTCTCTAAGGGCAAAGTCGCGCGCCATATCCTGGATCATCTTGTGCTCAGAGTCGAGTTTGAGGTCCACGTTGCTCCTCCCTTGCAGCATAGGTGCCTGAGCCGTCCTCATTGGCGGCCAAGTGACAAGGATTATACCCCATCGCGGGCTGGAGGCAAGATGGGGACGAGACCAAGGGCAGAACTCAGCCTCAGCCGGGTTCTCTCCCCAGGAGGAAACGGGAGCGAACTACTCCCGGTACCAGAAGCCGGTGCCGTGGCAGACGGGGCACTCGCGCCCGTCACGACGAACGCCCTGGCCGTTGCAGAGCAGGCAGGGCAATTCCACATCCGCCTGCCGCTCCCTGCCACGAGCAGGGCCACGCCCGGAGCGGGCTGCCGTCCCGGTGCTGCGCCGGCCGCCCTGAGGGGAAAAGTCCGGCGTCTCGGTGGATAGCTGCCCGCCCTTCCCCGGGCGGGCGGGTCGCCCAAAGAGCATACGCACGAAGGAGGCAGCTGCCACGCCGATGATCTCGCCCAGCGTCGGGCTCCAGCGCTTCACCGTCTCGAAGAAACGGCTGCCCGTGGGAGCCAGGCGCTCGAGCTCGGCCTTGAGCTCAGCCGCAGACGGTCGCGACTGGGGCTCGGGATCGAGACAGCGGTTGACCAGAGCCGCCAGTGCAGGGGCCACGTCGGGCCGTACGAGGCCCAGCGAAGGCAGGGGCGACAACGACCGGAGGAGCCCAAGGTCCAGCTCGTCGTATTCCGCAAAGCGGTCGCGCGGGTCCTTGTTGGTGAGCAGGTGGTGCATGGTCGCGCCCAGGGCATAGATGTCCGACTTGGGCGAGGACTGCATCTGCCACTGCTCAAGGGGTGTGTAGCCGGGCGTCCCGGCCGCCACCGTGCGCCCCCCGGCGGCCACGATGCGCGCGCCGGCGCTGGTGATGGAACGTGCCAGGCCAAAGTCGACCAGCCATATCCGGTCCTCGGGGTCGAGTATGATGTTGGCCGGCTTGATGTCGCGGTGCACGACCGGCTCGGGCCTGCGACTGTGAAGGTAGAGCAGGGCATCCGCCACCTCGGCCGCGCAGCGGATCACCTCCGCCTCGGCGAGCGGCTCGTGTAGCCGCGCCAGGCGTGCCTCCAGGCTCTCCCCTTCGACATACTTCATGACCAGGTAGTGGTCGCCGCCCTCGACAAAGTATCCGTAGACCTCGGGAATGCGGGGGTGTCCGGGTTGGTTGAGCCGGGCAAGAACTGCGGCCTCGCGCCGGAAGTCCTCCTCGGCCCTGCGGCGCTCGCTTTGGCTCAGGAAAGCGGTGTGCATCTGCTTCACGACACAAAGCCGGCCAAAGAGCTGCGTATCGCGCGCCAGGTGGACGGCGCCCATGCCCCCCTGGCCAAGCTGGCCGATCACCTGGTAGCGGCCTGCAAGCAGCACGCTGCGGGCGGCGCGTGCTCCACCCGAGGTGGACTCACTCGGAGCCAGAGAGAGGCCGCACTTGGTGCAGAAGCGGGCCGCCGGCTTGACTGCCGACCCACAGTGTGGGCAGCTAGGCATCGCTGCCCTCCAGGCACGCCAGCAGAGCGGTGCTGTTGTCCTCGCCGCCGGCTTGGTTGGCTGCCTCGATCATCCGCCGGCAGAGGGCGGCCGGACGGCCGGCAGAGGCGACAAGGGATGCCAGCCGCTCTCGCGGATGGACCATGTCCCACACCCCATCGGAACAGAGCAAGAGCCGGTCACCCGGCTGCAGAGCGATGCCCGGCAGGATGTCCACCTCGATGCCGGGCTTGAGGCCGAGGCAACGGTAGAGAAGGTTTCGGTGAGGGTGGTCGTGAACCTCCTCTGGCGCGATTTTGCCCTGGCGTAGCAAGGCACCGGGCACAGAGTGGTCTTCGGTGAGCTGCCGAAGGTCGCCGTCGTGCCACAGGTAGGCGCGGCTGTCGCCCACGTGCGCCAGCGTGGCCCGGTTTCCCTCGATGACGGCCAGCGTCAGAGTCGTCCCCAAGTCGCCGGCCTCGTCGGGATAGCGGCGCGCGTACCCCAGCAGGACCTGGTTGGCCCTCTCGATGGCGTGGAGGAGGAGCCGCGCCATGTCGGTCTCCTGCAGCTTGACAGTCGTTCCGGTTCCGACAGCTGCCAGATCCTCCGCATCGAGCCGGCGCGTCATGGAAGGGTCCTGCGGCCGGAAGAGGACCGACAGCTCCCGGCGCAGGGTCTGGACGGCCCACTCGCTGGCTACCTCGCCGGCAAGCTGCCCACCCATCCCGTCCGCGACGATGAGCAGGGCGAGCGGCACCTCGTCGGAGGAGTGCACCACCTTGAAGTAGAAACGATCCTCATTCAGATCGCGCTGGAGGCCGCGGTCGGTGGCGCCCCCGACAGCAAGAAACGGGATCATGACCGGCCCTTCAGGCGAACTGAAACGCGCAGGGTACGGCTCGAGCCCCCATCGACCGCGATGCCGAGGGTAGCATCCTCGCCGCCGGCCGGAATCTTGGCGACACGACCGACCAGCTCCAGTGTCTCGCTCTTTCCGGGCGCCAGGCGGAAGTCGACCGGCTTGACCTGCAGCCAGGCTGGGATGTCCGTGACTCGACAGCGGACCTTCTCCTGGGACATGTTGGTAACGTCGACCCGCTGGCGGCCCGTCGCAAAGCTGGTGCGCGCGACGCGGCCCAGGTCCACCTGGTCGGGCTCGACGCGGATGGAGGCCCGAAGGCGCGCTCCGGGCACGGGGGCCTGCGCGGCGGCGAGTAGAAGCTGGACAGGCACGACTTCCGGCACTCCTGCGTCGGGCTCGAGCGTCACGGCGGCAATGTGCGGGCTGCCGGGCGCCAGGCCGGCGGGGTCGATCTCAACCTGGAGCACAGCGCGGCCGCCCGGCGCGCAGGCAAAGCTCTGAGCGACCTTGAGCCAGGGCATCGTGGAGAACGCCCTGCCGCGCAGGTAGCCGGCGCCGCGGTTGGCCAGCTCAATCTGGCCGACAATTGGCTGCGCGGGGCCGATTGACTGCAGCGACAAGCTGGTCGTGTGCAGCTCCAGCCGGCCGGCCGGCATGACGCCAGGCGCCACCTGCCGAAGGAAAGCATCTAGGGCGGCGTCGGGGTTGCCGGGCCAGCGGGCCACAGCATCGTCGGCAGCTCGGGCAGACGTCGCGTCGCGGAGCGTGCCGCGCAGCCAGCGGGCCAGCGTCCCATCCTGGAGAAGGCCGGCCGTGTACGGCCAATGGCGGGCCGCCTGAAGCACGAGCTGGGGAAGCGTCGTGACCTCGCTGCGGTCAGGAAAGGCCAGGCCGCGGGCGACGATGCTCTTGCCGGCCAGGTAGGCCTCCAGCGACCGGCGCAGCTCCTCGGCATCAGGACGGTCGTCGACCGGCACGGCAAGTGCCGGCCGCAGCACGTCGTCCAGCGCGCGCGACAGTGCATCGAGCTTGGGGTATTGGCCGGGGTGGTCACCCGGGTCGTCATCGGTGAGCAGGTGGTACGCGGTCGCGGCCAGGGAGTAGACATCAGAGCGCGGCTCGGAGTGGCCCTGGTACAACTCGGGGGCGGCGTAGCCCACCGTCCCGTAGAGGGACTCCTTGCCCGGGTCGGGCCGCCCGCCCGAGCGCAGGTAGCGCGTCCGTGCCGTGCCAAAGTCCACGAGGACCGCGCGCCCGCCGTTCGAGTCGACAATGATGTTGGCCGGCTTGATGTCATTGTGGATCACAGGGGGCTGCCGCCCCGCCAGGTACTCAAGGACCTCGCAGATTTCAATCGTGTAGTGTACCACCTGATCCACCGGAAGCGGCGCGCCCGGCAGCAACTGCCCAGTGTCCCTGTCCTCTCGTGTGAGGCCCTTGCTCAGGTCCTGCCCTTCGATGTACTCCATAACCAGGTAGTTGTGCCCGACCTCGGAGAAGAAGGCGTACAGGTCGGGAATCCCGGGGTGCTTGAGGTCCGCCAGCGTGCGCGCCTCGGCCTCAAAACGCTCGGCGGCACGTCGGCGCGCGTCCCGGTCTGCCGGGTCAAAGTACTCGATGACCTCTTTGAGGACGGCCAGGCGGTCGAAGGCACGCGTCTGGGCTACGAGCCAGACCGCACCCATACCGCCTTTGCCCAGCCGGCGCACCACGCGGTAACCGCCCCCGAGGACTTGCCCCGTCTGCGGGCCTCCCGCCGTACGGTCTGCGACCGGCTGAGGCGGCGCCTCCAATCCTGCGACCTGGTCAGGAGAAGCACCGGTCGGCAGCGCCGGATTGCCCGTGAGCGGTGCCTGGCACGAGGCGCAGAAGCGGGCCCCGGGACGGTTCAGGCGGCCGCAGTTGGGGCAGGGCGCGGTGCTCATGCCGCACGCCTCCTGCGCACCAAGAGGAGCGCCTCGCGGGCGATTCCCGCCACGGCGAAAAGCAGCGCGGGCGCCAGGTAGATCCCGAGGACAGAGAAGGGCAGCGCGCGCAGGAAGTCCTTGACGGCCTGTTCTGCGCCGAGAGGGATCGCGCGCCAGTCTGCCAGGAAGATGGCGCCGAGAGCCGCAAAGGCCAGGACGGCGGCCACGAGGACCCATGGGCCGACCTTCATGCGAAACGCCTGGCGCAGGACAAGGTGCCACTGGGCCAGGCCCCAGCGCACCCCACGAAACGACAGTCGAGCGGCCCTCGCCAGGGCAGACCCCACGCGCGAGGCCGCCTCGGCCCACAGGCTGAGCTGGGCCTCCACGGGGATCGAGATGCGCTGGCCGCGAGCGGAGATGCAGGCGATCACCGCTTGGTGATCCTGCTTGAGGGGCAGCGCCCCGGTATCCAGGAGCACCTGGACGGAGGCGTCCTGCCCGGCCAGGCACCCGGCCCGCCGTGGCTCAAAATCGAGCCACGGGACGGAGGCGGTGAAGCCCACCTGGCCGTACCCACGTCCGACGTTGCGGATGACCAGCCGCTGGGACGCGACCGCCCGGCGGGTCACGCGCCCAAAGGAAAGGCTGGCCGGCTCGACGGCGAGGCGCGGCGCTGGCAGCCGCGGGTTGAGGAGGCGCAGAAACGACTCCAGGGCGGCATCGGGGTCGGCCTCCAGGCGGGCCGAGTTGGCCTTGGCCAGCAGATCGTGCCGGTTTCGGGTTCGGAACCAGCGGTCCAGGTCGCCGTCGCGAAGGTGTTTTCGGGCCTCGGCCCACCGCTGCTCGCACAGCGCCACCAGCTCCTCTGTCGTGTGTGCCACAGCGCCATCCCGGAAGACAAAGGGTTCGGCACCGTCCTCGGGGATGAGCCACGCTTCGAGTGCATGCCGCAGCTCGACGGCCGAGGAGCGGCGGCGCACCTTCGGGCGCAGTGCGCGACCCAGCGCGTCGCCAAGCGCTGCGGGGAGCTTGTTGAGCTTGGGAAACTGGAAGGGATGATCGCCGGGATCGTCGTCCGTCAGGAGGTGATAGGCGGTCGCTGCCAGGGCGAAGGTATCGGAGCGGGGCTCCGACTTGCCTTCAAACTGCTCGGGGGCCGCATAGCCCTGCGTGCCAAAGACGGAGGAGAGGGCGCGGCCCGCCCGCGACTGAGCCGCCCAGGAAGTGCGCACCTGCGCGGTCCCAAAGTCGACGAGGCGCACCTCGCCGGAGGTCCGGTCGGCGATCAGGTTCGCAGGCTTGATGTCGTGGTGGATCACCGGCGTGGGCCGGCTGCCCAGGTACTCGAGCACACGGCAGACGGTGATCACGTGGCGGACGATGGTCTCGGCCGGCAGCGCTCGTGCCGGCACCCGCCGGCCATCCTCGTTCAGGTGCGTCACGGCGAGCTCGAGGGTGTCGCCCTCGATGTACTCCATGACGATGTAGTGGCGGCCCGCCTCGGTGAAGTAGGAGTAGATGCGCGGGATACCGGGGTGGCTGAGCTGTGCGAGCAGCCGGGCCTCGGTCTCGAAGCGGGCCTCGGCGCGGCGTGCTTCCTCGGCATTTGTGGGGTCGTAGTAGTCGAGCAGCTCCTTGACCACGCAGGTGCGGTCGAAAGCTCCGGTGTCCGCCGCCAGGTAAAGAGCGCCCATGCCCCCGGCGCCCAGGCGGCGGAGGATGCGATAGGCGCCTCCGCGCATCTCCTGGCCCGGAGCGAGAGGTGTCCAGTGCGTGGTCACCAGGGGATGGCCACAGCGCTCGCAGAAGCGAGCGCCGGGCCTGTTCTCGTGACCGCAGTCCGGGGCTGGGCAGGACAGCCCTTTGCCCGGCAGAACGGGTTCTTCTCTATCCACCAAGCAGGAAGAGGAGCGTGATCCGCCCGCAGCGGATCTCATCGCCGTCCTTCAGCGGCTGGCGTGTTTCGGGTGCCAGGCGCTGCTTGTTCACGTAGGTAAAGTTCGTCGAGTTCTGGTCCACGAGGTAGTAGACGCCACCCTCGACGACGATGCGCGCATGCCGGCGCGAGACGCCACCCTCATCGCCGCCGTGCGGTGTCAGGTCGACGTCCGGGAAGATGCCGCTGACCGGGTCCTCGCGGCCGATCAGGATCTCTTCCTTGGCAGGCAGCGGGATTTCTGCGCCCGAGGCCGCCACCACCAGGCGCGGCCCACGCACGGGCAGCGGAGCGGCAACCGGCTCAGCCTCAAGAGCGGGCGCGGGTAGGAGCCCGGGCTTTGGTTCCGGCGCCGCCGGAGCGACGGGCTTGGCCGCCGGCTGCAGCGCGCCGCAGTCGGAGCAGTACTTGTCGCCCGGTTCCAGCTCCGCGCCACACATGATGCAGGCCGGTGTCTCCGGGGCAGCAGGTAGCGCTGGCTCGAGCGCCGGGGGCGGCTCAGGCACCGGTTCCGGACTCGGAACCGGAGCAGGCTCAGGAGCGGGGGCCGGCTCCGCCACGGGCTCCGGAGCTAGCGCTGCCTCCGGCTCGGGGACCGGCGCTGCCTCCGGCTCGGGGACCGGCGCTGCCTCCGCCTCGGGCACGGGCTCGGGCGGCAGCGGCGCCTGGGCGAGTGACGCACCGCAATCGGCGCAGAAGGCCTCGCCCGCCACTACGGCCGCGCCGCAGGCCGGGCAGACCGGGCCTAGAGCGGCCGGGGCCGGAGCGGGCTCTGGCGCGGGCGTGGGCTCGGGGGCCGGCGCAGCGGCCTCGGGCACCGGCGCTGCAAGCGGCGCACCGCAGAACTCGCAGAATGCCTCGCCGGGTACGTTGCCTGCTCCGCAGGCAGCGCAGATGACACTGCCCCCCGCCGAAGGCGCGGCGGCAGCCGGTGCAACAGCCGCCTCGGCCTGGGGCAGGCGGGCACCGCACCGGTCGCAAAAGATCGCTCCCTCTCCGGGCTTGTTGCCGCAATTGGGACAAGTCGCCATGGTCAGACCCTCCTCTTTCTGGACCTTAGGGGTTCAAACGCTGCGTCAGCTTGCGCGTCTCGTAGCGCAGCTTTTTCGTTCCGCGGGCGGACATCTGCCCGGTCTTTTCCAGGTTGTCGGCCTCCTCGAGAGCCGAGCGGGCAAGGTCGTCCTCACCCAGCTCGAGCAGCCGCGTGGCTGCCGCGCGCAGCTTCTGGCTGGCACCGGCTACGTTGCCACTCTTCGCCTCTTCCAGGGCGCGCGTCTGGAGTTTGAAAGCGGTCACCTTCTCGACAATGTTCATGACCTCGGCATCGTACTGCTTCGCCTGGGCAGGGTCTCCGGTAAAGTCGAGCAGGATGTCGCTGCGCACCTTCTCGCCCTTGATGCCCAGGCCGGGGACATCGTACGAGATCTCCGCCTGCGCCAGTCGGTAGCTGCCCGCAGAGCGGGGGCCGACCAGGAGCTCGACCAACAGCGAGTGCGGCTGCCCCTTCTCCAGCTCGCCGAGCGCGACCTGAACATCGCGATCCGAGATGGGCCGGTAGCCGAGGTTGGCGATCATGGGCAGCACCTGCCAGACCTGGCGAGGCGTGATGCCGCTCGCCAGCCGCAGCAGGATCGCCGCGTTCTGAACGACGGTATCCTGCATCGACTGCACAACCTGCTCGAAAAAGCGCTCGATCTTGTCCGGTGCGTCGATAAAGTCGGCCACGCCGCCGCTGGCACCGGCAACCGCGTCCAGCAGGTCTTCGTTCCAGTCGTCGCCCAGGCCGAGGGCGTTGACGACGATCCCTTGGTCGCCCGCCTTCTTGCCGAGGCGCTTGCAGGCTTCCTCGTCGCCAAAGGTTTGGCCGTCGGTCAGGAGAAGCATGCGGCTGACACGCTCGGGGCTGAGCGCCTTCTCAAGCTCAAACAGCCCCTGGCCCATCCCGCCGGAGATGGCCGTGCCCCCGCCGTCGCGGATGCGGTCGATCTGTTTCTTCAGAGCAATCCGGTCGGTCACCGGCTGCGACTCGGCAATCACGTACTTGCGGTCCGAGAATGCGACGATGGAGAGGATGTCGTCCGGCCCAAGGCGGTCGACCACGCGTTTTGCCGCCTCGCGGAGGTTGTGGATCTTGGCGCCCTCCATCGAGCCAGACTTGTCCAGCACCAGGCTGAGGTTCAGGGGTCGCTCGACCTGCGTCAGGGTGGGGCTGGTGGCAGCCTCGATCAGGACGTAGACGAGCTGTTGGGTCGCCATCACCGGCAGCTTGGACTTGTTCAGCCGGCACGTCAAGGCTACTTCATTCGGCATATTCACCTCCGGGTCCTAACTCTATACGCGAAAGCGCGCTCCAGGTTCCCTCAAACGGACTCTGCCTGGACGACGAGAACGGTAATGTTGTCCTCTCCGCCGGCTGCGTTGGCGCGCGCCACCAGGAGCCCCGCAGCCGCCTGTGGGTCTGGCTCCTGCATCAGAACATCGGCAATGCCCTCGTTGCGCAGCATCTCCCAGAGGCCGTCTGAACAGAGCACCAAGCGGTCTCCGGCCGCCAAGGCCGCCTCGATGGTGTCGATCTCAACTGAGGGGCGGTCGCCGATGCATCGAAGAATTGCACTGCGCTGGGGGTGTGTGTAGACGTCGTCAGGGGAAGCGCGGCCGGCCGCCACCAATGAGGCCACCAGCGAATGGTCTGCCGTGAGCTGTTCGAGGCCGGCGGCGTTCCAGCGGAGTGCCCGGCAATCGCCGACATGCGCCAGCAGGAGACGCCCTCCTAGCACCAGGGCAGAGGTCAGCGTGGTGCCCATGTCGTTCTCGCGTTTCTGGCGGGCCAGATAGACGGCGTCGTTGGCAGCCTCTACCGCCCGCGCCAGCAGCGCGGCGGCGTTCCCGGACGGTACCTCCCTGCCTTCTATCGCGGGCAGGAGGATCGACCGGAGGACCTCACTCCCAAAGAGGTGCAGGGCCAGCTTGCTGGCCACCTCGCCTCCCTCGTGGCCGCCCATGCCGTCCGCCACTGCAAAGAGGCCGAGCAGGAGCGGGAGCCCCTGACCTTGGTCCGGCTGCGTCCGCAGCGACGAACCGTCGAGTACGAGGGTGAGCAGGCTGTCCTCGTTCAGTGGGCGCACCTGCCCCGGATGGGTAGCGCTCCCGACCACCAGTCGCAGGCCGCCCACCGGCGCAGGAGCCCGCTCGCGCACGGGCGCGCGCTCCAGAAGCACTAGATAGTCGCTACCGCCCTCCGCGAAGCGGGCGACCGGCGTTTCGCCTTCCGGGGGCGATGCTTGAGCGCTCCCCACCTGGAGCAGGGAGACGAGTGCCCTGCCGCCTGCCAGCGAGGCTCCACACTGCGCGCAGAAGGCGTCGTCAGGCGCGTTGGCAGCAAAGCCACACTGCCAGCAGCGGCCCAAGTCGCGCGCGGAGTAGCGCACATGGGCCGGCTGCTCTTCGAGCACCTCCAGCACCAGGTAGCGACCGTCCAGCACTGTGCCCGGAGCCAAGGGCGCCAGGCAGGACTCGCATGCCTGCGTGCCCTCCGCAGGCACGGCGTCCGGCGTGGCCGGCTCGTCAGGCGCCGGCGTCCCGGCTGGGGCGCCGCTTGGGACCTCCAGCTGCTCCGGCTCCCCTGGGGCCTCGCCTGGACCACCGCCCTCGCCATCCTTCTGTGCGGCCTCCGCTTCTGGCACCGGGCCTGGTCCGGCCGGGGCCTCGTCCGGGACCGCTGCCTCTGGGCCTGTACCCTGCCCACCAGCCGGGTTCTCCGCCTGGGCAGCCACTTCCATCGGCTCCGGCTGTGCCGGTGCATCCTCTGGGCCGACGGCGGCCTTCACAGCGAGCTCTTCTGGCTGGGGTTCCGGGCCGGCAGTTACTTCGATCGCGTCTCCTTGCCCGCTGCCCACCGCACCCGGCTCCTCCCGGCGGGCCTCCGGGCCGAGCCCCAGTCCGCAGTGCCGGCAGAAACGGGCACCGTCTCGATTGTCGCCGCCACAACCTGGACAGGTCATGTGTCCCTCCCTCCTCGACTCAGCGCATCCGGAACTCGATCACGACAAGCCCAACCTTGAACCGATCGCCGTTGCGGAGCCGGTAGAGGCGATTGGGCAGGAGCAGGTAGCCGTTCAGAAGCGTGCCGTTGCTGCTGCCTAGATCCGAAATGAGATAGCCGGAGGCGTCCCTGGTGATCTGGGCGTGGCGCCGGGAGACGTAGCCTCCGTCGTCGTAGAACGCCATGTCAAAGTCGGGGCGATACTCCTCCGCCTCGGAAACCCGGCCAAGAAGGATCGGGCTGCGCGCGATGGGCATCTCCCACGCGGCCCGCACCGGTTCCACTACCCGCAGGACGGCCGGCCGTAGGGGCTGAAGCGACTGTCCACAGCCAACGCAGAAGCGCGCGCCGGCCCGGTTCGGGCGCTTGCAGGCAGGGCAAGGGGCAGTGGCAGGAGGCGCAGGCTTTTCCCGCGCAGGCGGAACGGCGGCAGGGCGGATGGGCGACGCTGCCACCGCAGCGCCCGGCCGCTCCGTTTTGGCCGGAAAGGGAGCAGCATTCCCCGCCCCGCCAGGCCGGCCGGGCACCGGCTGCGGTGCCGGCTGGCTGCCCCGGGCCGTGGCCGTCTGCGCCATGGCGGCCAGCTGCTCGTCGGCCGGCAGTGCCGCCACCAGGGCACGCCGCATCTCGACGATCGACTGGAAGCGCTTGGCGCGGTCGCGGGCCATCGCCTTCTCGATCAGGGTGACCGTCGGGCGCGAGACGGCCTGGTTGTAGTTCGCCAGCGGAAGGGGTTCCGAAGGGAGAAAGGCCGGCGTCGGCGCCAGGTTGGCGAGCAGGTGGTACAGGGTGGCACCCAGCGCATAGACGTCGGAGCGGGCATCGGTCTGCCCTTTGCCCCACTGCTCTGGGGCGGCATAGTTCTCCGAGCCCATAGCGATCGTGTCGCGCTTCTTGCCCACCTTGAAGGTGCGCGCGATGCCAAAGTCGATCAGCATGACCTGCCCGGTGTTGTTGACCATGATGTTGCTGGGCTTTAGGTCCCGGAAGATGATCGGCGGTTGGCGGCCGTGCAGGTACTCGAGCGCGTCGCACAGCTGGATCGCCCAGCGTAGCACTTCGGTCTCCAGGAGAGGGGCATTCGCCTTCTCGAGGCGCTTCTCGAGCGACTCGCCCCAGACAAACTCCATGACCAGATAGGCGCGCCCCTGCTCCTCGAAGTAGTCGGCAATGTCGGGGATGGCCGGGTGGTCCAGGTCGCGCAGCAGGCGCGCCTCCTGCTCAAAGAGCTTCTCGTTGGCCGCCTGCTGGGTCCGGTCGTCGGTCTGCGGGCGCAGCTCCTTCAGCGCCCAGAGGCGGCCGCTGCCCGCAGGAAGCTCCTCGACCTGGTAGACCCAGGCCGAGCCGCCTCCGCCGATGTAGCGCAGGATTCGGTATTTTCCCTTGAGGATGGTACCTGGAACAGCCGGTTGGTTCAATCCGGGATTGCGATCTGGTCCGCATTCTCGAGGGGCGGCGGGTATTGCAGGTTAAGCCCCTCCAGGGTGTCCACCAGGGTCTGCGAGACCACCAAGTCACGATACCACTTGCGGTTGGCCGGGACGAGGTACCAGGGTGCCCACGGGGTGCTGCAGCGGGTGAGAGCCTCCTCGTAGGCCTCCATGTACGCCGGCCAGAGGGCCCGCTCCTCCACGTCACCCATCGAGAACTTCCAGTTCTTGGCAGGATCCTTCAGGCGATCCTCGAAGCGTTTTTTCTGTTCCTCCTTCGAGATGTACAGGAAGAACTTGAGTATCGTCGTGCCACATTCCGCAAGGTGTTTCTCAAATGCGTTGATCTGCTCGTAGCGTTGCGACCAGACCTGAGGTGGGACCAGGTTGTGAACGCGGACGACGAGCACATCCTCGTACTGCGACCGGTTAAAGATCCCGATGTAGCCGCGGCGCGGAGTGTGCTCGTGAATGCGCCAGAGGTAGTCGTGGGCGAGCTCTTCGGCGGTCGGCACCTTGAAGCCCGTGACCTGGCAGCCCTGCGGGTTGATGCCGGCCATGACATGCTCGATGGTGCCGTCCTTGCCTCCCGAGTCGATGCCCTGAAGGATGACCAGAACGGCGTGCTTGCCCTCGGCCCAGAGGACATCTTGCAGCTTGCGCAGCCGCTTGATGTTGCGCTTGGTAACTTTCTTGCCCTCGTCCTTGCCACTGTAGTCGCCGGTGAAGCCGGGGTCAAAATCGGCCAGCCGGACCTGGGTGCCGGGCTCGATACGGAGCAGTTGCTTCATTGTCGCGCCTCCCGTCGGGATGGAATTGCAGGCATGGCTGCGGAGAGGAGTATACCTGATAGGGTGGCTTTTGGCAACCCTGGAGCAAGAGGTCAGCGAGCGTAAGGGGAAGGCGGAGCGGGCACCCACCGGCCCATCGCCGGCAGGTGCCCGATCGACTGCCCAGACGGGGTCCGGTGGGCTACTTCTGTGCCAACCGGCGGGCGACGTCCACCGCGCTGGCCGCGTCAGGCGCATAGGCATCGGCACCAATCTGCGCGGCATAGGCGTCGGTGACCGGTGCGCCGCCGACGATGATCTTGACGCTGTCGCGCAGTCCGGCTTCGAGGAGGGCCTCGATCACGGCCCTCATTTGCACCATGGTTGTGGTCAGAAGGGCACTCATCCCCAGCAGTTGGGGCCTGTGCTCCTGGACGGCCGCGACAAAGGCAGCCGGCGGCACGTCGGTCCCCAGGTCGACGAGATCAAAGCCGGCGCCCTCGAGCATCATGCGGACCAGGTTCTTGCCGATGTCGTGCAGGTCGCCCTTGACCGTGCCGATGACGAACTTGCCGGCGCTTGGGCTGTCGCTCTCGGCGAGCAGCGGCCTGAGAAGGTTCATACCGGCGTGCATGGCCCGGGCAGCGACCAGCACCTCGGGCACGTAGAGGTCGCCGGCCTTGAAATCGCGGCCCACCTGGTCCATGCCGGCAATCAGCCCGTCCCGGAGAATCGCCGCCGGCGAGGCGCCCTGCTGGAGAGCCTTCTGGACAAGCCCTGCCACGACCTCGTCCTCGCCGTTGTAGAGGTTGGATGCCATCTCCTGGAAAAGGTCCATCATTCTGAAATCCTCCCCGTTCGCACCTGACCGGCCGATCACAGAACCTGAAGGTTCTGAGGAATCTTGGTCAGCACGTCACAGCCCGTTTCGGTCACGATGGCTGCATTCGATACGAAGTAGTCGCCGTGCCCCGAGTGCATCAGCCAAGACATCAGGTGGAACACCATGCCTGCGCGGAGTACCATCGGGCTGTTGTGGCGCAGCCCAACCGGCACGCCGCCACCGGACCAGGCCGGCGGAAAAGCGATGCCCACCATGTAGCCGCAGTGGTGGCGCCGGTAGTGAGCCAGACCGGCGGCGTCGACTTTGTCCTGCCACGACTGGTACACTTCGGTCGCCGCGACGCCCGGCCGGGCGGTCTTGACGACGGCGTCGAACGCCTCCAGGCAGACGGGCTCGATCCACCGTGCACTCTCCGGCGCCTCTCCGACAAAGAAGAGCCGGCCCATCGGCGCGTGATAGCGCGCGACGGAGCCCGACAACTCGACAAAGAGAACGTCCCCCTTCTCCAGCACTCGGTCTGTCCAGGTACCGTGCTCTTGACCCAGCGTTGGCGTAGAGCGTATGAAGGGGCCAAAGCCGGGATACTCGCCACCGGCCATGACCATGGCCCGATGAACCTCGGCGGCGATCTCTCTCTCGCTCACGCCGGCACCGGCCGATTCGATGGCCGCGTTCATCATGGCATCGGTTACCACGGCCGCCTGGCGTGTGTAGGCGAGCTCGAGTGGGGACTGGCAGACCCGGTGCTGGTAGACCACGTCGGATGCGTCGATCCACTGCGCCCGCGGCATGCCGGCTATGATCCGCTCGGCGATGCCAACAGTCAGGAAGAGGCTGTTCTTCTCGATGCCGAGCCGGCCCCCAGCGAGGCCGGCCGCCTCGAGCTCGCGGCAGACGCTCTGCGCCGGATCATCCAGGTCGCCAAAGCCCACGAAGCGCGTCCCCGAGAGCTGGATGTCCATGGTGACCTGCTCCATGGCGCGCGCGATGATGACAGGCTCTCCCTCGCGCGGGAGGATGAGCAGGTGCGTGGCGAAAAAGCCCCAATGGCTCACGCCGGCCAGGTAGTAGATGTTCTCGGGCACAGAGACGAGGCACGCGTCCAGCCCTCGCTCGGCCATTGTTTGCCTGACGGCAGCCAGGCGGCGCCGGTACTCTTCGTCTGGAAAGAAAGGTGGTTGGATCATCATCAACTCCTTCAACACTTCGCCTAGGCCAGGCCCGCGGAGCGCCGGACGGAGGCATAGATAGCATCTAGCTCGCGGACTGCTTCCTCGGGAAGTGGATCAGGCCGGTGATTGGCCAGCAGGTCCCTTGCCCGATCCCGTGCGCGCTCCTCTGCCCGCTTGGAGCCCTCCGCCTCCCACGTCTCGAACTTGTCGCGGACGATCAGGCTGGGCATGAACTGCTCCTTGCGAAAGTGGCGCATCGTGTGCTTGGTGGCAAGATAGTTGCCGCGCGGCCCCACGTCTTGGATGATGTCAAAGGCAAGCGTTTCGGGTGTCACCTCAAAGCCCGCCGCGACCCGCCGCGCCATGCTGATGATCTCGTCGTCGATGAGGATCTTCTCGTAGCTCACCGTCATGGTGTTCTCGTACTCGCCAGCCCCATGGAGGACAAAGGTGGCGCCCGCCAGGATGGAGAGGAGGGTGCTCATCAGGCTGTCCACGCCTGCCTCCATGCCCAGGGCGTTGGCGTCGGAGGAGCCGCCTGTCGTCCGGCCAGGGATACCATAGTAGCGCGCCATCTGTACCGTGGCAATGCCGATCAGGTCGGCCTCGGGGGCACCGTAGGGCAGCATCATCTTCTTCATGTCAAAGACGCTCGAGACGGTGCCATAGATGACCGGCACGCCGGGGCTGACGAGCTGCGCCAAGGTGGCGTGCGCCAGGAATTCGGCAGTCTGCTGCACCATGGTGCCGGCAAGCGTAGCCGGCCCGGTCGCTCCCGCCTGCACCTCCGGCGAGATGGAGATGGGCAACCCCCTCTTGAGGTAGACCAGCATGCCCTCCAGCTGGTTGGGCTCATTGTAGAGAGGACTTACCGGGTTGGTGATAATGGCCAAGGGAAGCTGCCCCGGCGCAAGGTGGTCGCAGCAGTCGGCCACGACCTCGGCCATGCGCAGGGTCATGTGCGAGACTTCGGCGTTGCGGCAGGTGCCATAGATCGGCTTGCTGCACTGGGTGTACATCGTCCTGGTCAGCCACGCCTCCAGGACCAGATTGCCCATGTCGGGTGGGTTGACACCGGTGGAAGCGATGGCCATGTTGGGAAGCGCATCGCAGAGGCGGCAGATGTCCTCCCCGTCGGCCGCGGTGCCCGGGCGGCGCCGGCCGTCGAGGTCCATGATCCGAATGGTGGAATCGGGAAAGGAGAAGTGGGTGCGGGAGCCGTCCATTGCCAGCGAGTTCTCCGCCTTACGCGCATTCCAGGTAAAGCCAGGCGGGAACTTGTCTATGCTCGCCTGGACAATGTGGGCGGGGATGTGCACCGTCTGCGCGTCAAGGTCGACGCGTGCACCGGCATCGCGGAAGATGGAGAGGATCTCGCGGTTCGGGAGCCACACCCCCACTTCTTGGAGCACGCGGAGAGCGTACTGGTGGATCTGCTCCACCTGGTCCGGGGTCAACACCTCCAGAAAGGGTACTGCTCGAGTCATGGCACTGCCTCCTATCGTAGAGTGACGTCCTTGTCCAAGGCTGCTACGGATCTTGGCCCTTCGGCAATCTGGCCGAGTTGTCTGAGAAGAGCGAGTTCGGGTATTGACAAGTGGTGAGAAGGATGGTATACTTGCATACAACCTACATACAGAGTCGATGCCACCTTAGTGCGACTTACACTACAGTTGTACTGTAGCACAGGCCGAGGGATTGTCAAGAATGAAACCAGAATGTGACAATGGTTCATCTTCCGTCGAGGCCTTGTACACCGAGATTCGCAAGCGAATCAGCTTGCTCCACTACCCCCCAGGGATGGCGCTCAGCGAGAACGTGTTGGCGAACGAGTTCGGGGTCAGCCGGACTCCCATCCGCCGCATCCTGCAACGCTTGGAGTTCGAGGGCCTGGTTGCGACCAAGAGGGGTATTGGCACTATCGTCACCACGATCGACCTCAAGTCCCTGAAGGCTGTGTATGCCTTCCGTATGAAGCTGCACGAGATCACCGGCGAGCTCTGCCCTGTGGTGCGCGTCTCCGAGGATGAGCGAGCCGCGCTGGAGGGGATGCTGGCGCAGTGCAGGCAGATGCGCACGATGTACGATCCGGAGGCACTGGCAAGGCTGTACAACTCCTTCCAGGAGATGATGCTGTGCTTCATCAGCAACGAGCCCCTGCGCAGAATCTCCGAGACCTACTACTACCAAACTGCCAGGCTGTGGCTCCAGATATTGCCCGACCTGAGCTGGCCCGAAGAGGTGAACAGGATCACAGAGGAGATGGAGCAGGTGCTCGAAGCCCTGCGCGACGGCGACATGGGCGCTGTGGGCCAGGTGCGACGCCGGCACCTGGTGATGAACCTGAACCGGATGTGGGGCAGTGAGTTTTTGTAGAGCGCTGGCCGGTGCAGCCGACGTTCAGGCGGCGGTAAGCCCTGCCGCAGGGCTGCGGCCGGCCTATAGAGAGGGGGTGAGGTAGAGCATCGGATTGCGATCCGTGTTGTCTGTCAAGCAATTGGTCGGTGAACACAAGTCTCAAAAGACCCAGAGGAGGAATTGATGAAAGGCCGGAGCACAATCGCATTGTTGTTGCTGGTGACCCTGCTGGCCACCGTTATGTCGTGCGGGACGGCGACCCCTGAGGTCGTCAAGGAGACGGTCGTCGTTCCGGTGACGGTTGCCCCAGCACCGGAAGAGGTCGTGCAGGAGACGACCCTCGAGCGCGCCAAGCGCGAGGGCGTCATCCGGGTCGGCTTCGCGAATGAGAGCCCCTTCGCATACGCCAATCCGGACGGCACGCTCACCGGCGAGGCGGTCGAAGTTGCGCGCGCGATCTTTACCAACCTCGGCATTCCGCAGATGGAGGGCGTCCTGGCCGAGTTTGGTTCTCTCATCCCAGGGCTTGTCGCCGGGCGTTTTGATGCCATCACGGCAGGCATGTACATCAAGCCGGAGCGCTGCGAGCAAGTGCTCTTCGCGGACCCCGACTACAAGGTGGGAGGTGGCCTGATCGTCGCGAAGGGAAATCCCCTCAACCTGCACAGCTACGAAGACATTGCTGCCAACCCCAATGTCAGGGCCGGCACCGGCCAAGGGTACTACGAGGACCAGTACATGCGGGCAGTCGGCGTCAAGGATGAACAGATCACCCTTTACCCTGACAACCCATCCGGCATCGCCGGGCTGCAGGCCGGCCAGATTGACGCGTATACCGCCACCGCGATCGGCCTTGCCCAGATCTTGGGTGTGACCGAGGACCCGAACCTGGAATTGGCCGATCCCTTCACCGACCCAGTGATCGACGGCAAGTCGATCACCGGCTATTCCGGCACCGCCTTCCGCAAGGAAGATATCGATCTTCGCAACGCGTTCAGCGCTGAGCTTCGCAAGCTGGAGGAGTCGGGCAAGTTGCTCGAGATCTACCTGCTCTTCCCTGGCTTTGGCAAGCACACACTCCCGGGAGGAGTCTCCGTGCTCGAGAGCTGCCCTGACCAGTATAAGGACTTGGCGCTGGAGCCCTAGGTCGGGCCACCCGGCGAACCGGAACTGAGCGGTCCAGGCTCTGGAGGCCCGGCCGCGAGCGTGAGCGAGCGCCGCGGCTTCCAGAGCCAGAGTCCGGCAGCATGGCTGGGTTCCGCCTCATGGAGTGAATATGCACAATCGCGAACAGAGCGGCTCACGAACGGCCTCTTTGGTGTGGGCAGCGATCATCTTCCTGGCGCTTGGGATCTCCTTGGGGGTCTCATGGGCCGGCAAGCGCCCGCTCGACCTTCTCCCGACCATGCTGCGCGGAGTCGTGGTGACGGTCAAGCTCACCATTGGGGCCGCCCTCTTATCGTTCCTTGTGGCGGTCCTCGCGGGCATCGCCCGTGCGTCGAAGGTCTGGCTCATTCGCACCGTCTCTGCTTTCTACATCGAGTTCTTCCGCGGCACCTCTGCGCTCGTGCAGATGTTCTGGATCTTTTTCGTGCTGCCCCTTCCCCCCTTCCGGATCACTCTCACTCCCCTGCAGGCAGGCATCATGGCGCTGGGGTTGAACGTCGGTGCCTACGGGGCCGAGGTAGTACGAGGGGCAATCCTCGCCATCCCTCGGAGCCAGATCGAAGCCACGATCGCCCTCAACATGCCGCCCGGCCTACGGATGCGCAAGGTGATCCTTCCACAGGCCATGATCCGCATCCTCCCTCCCTTTGGCAACCTCCTGATCGAATTGCTCAAAGCCACCGCCCTGGTCTCCCTCATCACCCTGTCCGACGTGACCTTCCAGGCCCTTTCGCTCCGGCAGACCATGGGACGGACCAAGGAGATCTTTACGCTCCTGCTGGCCATCTACTTCCTGCTCGCCTACCCGCTCACACTCGGTGTGCGCTGGCTGGAGCGACAGCGGCGCTGGGCATAGGGGGAAGCCATGACTGTGGACTGGAAGTTTGCCTGGAGCATCCTGCCGGAACTGCTGAGCGGCTTGCTCGTAACGCTCAAAGCGTCGCTGGTTGGCTTTGCGATTGCCGCCGTCCTTGGCCTGGTGTTTGCGCTCGCCCGCCGCTCGAGGAGCAAGTGGGTCTCGGCGCCGGTCGGAGGCCTGGTGGAGTTCGTGCGCAGCACGCCGTTGCTGGTCCAGCTCTTCTTTTTCTTCTATGTGCTGCCGCAGTATGGGCTGCGCTTCCCTGCATTCTTGGTTGGCACCTTCGCGTTGGGACTCCACTACAGCACGTACACCTCCGAGGTGTACCGTGCCGGCATTGATGCGATTGCCAAGGAGCAGTGGGAGGCCTCGACAGCCCTCAACTTCTCGATGACCCGTACCTGGGTGGGAGTCATTCTCCCGCAGGCTATTCCGCCCATGCTGCCTGCCCTGGGGAACTACCTGATCGGGATGTTCAAGGAGAGCGCGCAGCTCGCTGCCATCACCGTCGTCGAGCTGCTTCAGACGGGCAAGATCATTGGCTCGCATACCTTCCGCTACCTGGAGCCCATCACCCTGGTCGGCATCCTCTTCTTCGCACTGAGTTATCTCTCGGCCCTGGCTCTTCGCCAATTGGAGGTGCGCATTGAGCGACAGCATCGATAGGAAGGCATCGCCCATCATCCGCTTTGAACAGGTGAACAAGTCATTCGGACACCTGCACGTGCTGCGGGACCTCGACCTAGAGGTAGCTCCAGGGGAAAAGGTCTGCCTGATCGGGCCAAGCGGCTCCGGCAAGACGACGATTCTACGCGTGCTCATGACGCTGGAAAAGCCGAACTCGGGCGTCGTGTGGGTGGACGGCGAGACGTTGTGGCACAAAGAGGTAAAAGGCCGGCTCGTTCACGCGGATGAGAAGCACCTGCGCCGCATGCGCAACAAGATCGGCATGGTCTTCCAGCAGTTCAACCTCTTTCCTCACATGAAGGTATTGCGCAACGTCACCGAGGCCCCCATCCACGTACTCGGCATGGATCGGGCGGCTGCGGAGGAGCGTGCGCTGCAGCTGCTGGACATGGTGGGTCTCTCGGACAAAGTGGACAACTACCCGGCGCAGTTGTCGGGCGGACAGCAGCAACGAGTTGCCATCGCGCGCGCCCTCGCAATGCAGCCCAAGGTGATGCTGTTCGACGAGATTACGGCCGCGCTCGACCCCGAGCTCGTGGGGGAGGTGCTCAACGTCTTGCGCAAGCTGGCACACGAGACCGACATGACGATGCTGATCGTCACGCATGAGATGCGGTTCGCGCGCGAAGTGGCCGACCGTGTCCTCTTTTTCGAACAGGGCCAGATTGTGGAGGCGGCCACGCCAGATGTCCTGTTCACCAACCCAACCAATCCTCGCACGCGCTTGTTCCTGAGGGCCGTACTGCCGCAAGACAAGAGCGACGGCTGAGCCCCAGGGCAGGCGGGCATCGACCCCGTGGCGGGCGGGAACGCCGGCCAGAGTCGGGCTGCGCCGATCGCGTGGAGCCAGCGCGAGCATCAAACAGGGATGAATGGAGGCTAGTATGGATTTCCGAGAACTCTCTTTCCCCGGCGCGCCGCACATCGTCACCCCGCCGCCGGGCCCCAAGTCCCGCGAATACCTGGAGTATCACTTTGCCCATGAAGGCGGCATCCTTTCCTATCCCAAGGGCATGCCCATGGCCATGCGCCGCGCCAAGGGCGCTACCGTCGAAGACGTCGACGGCAACCTCTACATCGACTTCTTCGGGGGCGCCGGCGTCATGAACGTCGGCCACGCCAACCCCTTCGTCCTCGACGCCATCCGCGAACAGATCGGCGATCTGACCCACGCCCTCGACTTCCCGACCCCTGCGCGTCGTAGGCTCATCGAGGCGCTCCTCCCCCTTCTTCCACCCGACCTCGGCCGCGTCTCCTTCGGCGGCCCCACCGGCTCGGACGCCGTCGAATCCGCCATCAAGCTCGCCCGCTTCAACACCAAGCGCTACCCCATCATCGCCTTCGAGGGCGCCTATCACGGCATGACCGCCGGCGCCCTGTCCCTCTGCAGTGGAGCTCCCTTCAAGCAGGACTTTTTGCCCCTTGTCCCCGAGGTCCACTTCCTCCCCTACGCGTATTGCTACCGCTGCGCATTTGGCAAGCAAGCCGGCAACTGCGACCTGGAGTGCGCCAGGTTCGTCGAGCATGTCCTCGAAGACCCTCACTCCGGTGTATCCCACCCTGCCGCCGTCATCGTCGAGCCCGTCCAAGGCGAGGGTGGCTCCATCGCCCCGCCCGAGGGCTTTATGAGGCTCCTCCGCGAGTCCTGCACCCGCCACGGCGTGCTCCTCATCGCCGACGAAATACAGGCCGGCTTCTGCCGCACCGGCAAGCTCTTCTCCTGCCTCCACAGCGGCATCACCCCCGACATCATGACCATGAGCAAGGCCCTTGGTGGCGTCGGTTTCCCCATCTCCGGCATCGCTTATCGCCAAGAGCTCGACACATGGCCCGCCGGCAAGCACATCGGCACCTTCCGCGGAAACGTGGCTGCCTATGCCGCCGGTGCTGCCGCCCTCAACTTCATGGTGACCCAGAACCTGGCCGAGCATGTGCGGACGCTCGGCGAGAGCCTCCTGCCCTATCTCAAACAGATCGAGGCAGACTCCAGCATCGTCGGCGAGGCACGCGGTCTGGGGCTCCTCATCGGCATCGAGTTCGTCAAGGACAAGGCCACCAAGGAGCCGGCCCCCGAGCTCGCCCGCCAGGTCCGCAACCTCTGCCACAAGCGCGGGATTTTGATGGAGATCGGCGGCCACTACTTCAACGTCGCCCGCTTCCTGCCGCCGCTCGTCATCACCAAGGACCTCGCCCTGAAGGGCATCGAGATCTTTGCCGATGCCGTCCGCGAAGTCGAGTCTTCACTCTAGAGATCTGAGGAATCGTCCTATGGGAAAGAGCAAGTGGAATGTCGCCGTAGTCGGTGCCCTGGGAATGGTCGGCACCGAAATGATCCAGACGTTGGAAACGCGCCGCTTCCCGGTCGCCGAGTTGCGGCCCCTCGATGTGGCAGCCGTGGAAGGGGCCGAGATCGAGTTCGCGGGCCGCAAGGTGCGCACACAGGTTGCCAGCGCCGAGAACTTTTCCGGGATAGACATCGCGATTTTCTCGGCCGGGGGAGAGGCCAGCCTGGAGTTGGCGCCCCAGGCCGTCGCCAAAGGGGCAGTCGTCGTCGACAACAGTGCTGCGTGGAGGATGGACCCTGCGTGTCCGCTGGTGGTCCCCGAGGTCAACCCCGACGACCTTCGCTGGCACAAGGGGATCATCGCCAATCCCAACTGCTCCACCATCCAGATGGTGGTGGTGCTCAAGCCGCTGCATGACCGTGCCCGGATTGAGAGGGTGGTTGTCTCCACCTATCAGGCCGCTTCGGGTGCCGGGCTGAAGGCGTTCGAGGAGCTGAAGCAACAGGCCCGAGACGTGCTGGAGGGCAAGCCAGCCACCGTCGAAGCCTTTGTGCACCAGCTTGCCTTCAACGTTATCCCACAGATCGACGTCTTTGAGGAAGGGGACTATACCAAAGAAGAGTGGAAGATGGTGCGGGAAACCAACAAAATCCTCGGCGACGACACAATCCGCATCACGGCTACCACCGTCCGCGTCCCGGTCCTGTACGGCCACTCCGAGTCCGTCAACATCCAGACGCAGGAAAAGCTCACGCCCGAGGAGGCGCGCGAGATTCTGCGCAAGGCACCCGGCGTGGTCGTGATCGACGACCCGGCCAATCGCCAGTATCCGATGCCCTTCCACACGGCACGGACCGACGGGACGTACGTCGGCCGTATTCGCGAGGACTTTTCCATCGAGAAGGGCCTCAACCTTTGGGTTGTCTCCGACAACATCCGCAAAGGGGCGGCGCTGAACGCAGTTCAGATCGCCGAGCAGCTCATCGCCGACGACCTGGTACGGGTGCCGTAGCCGCTATGTCGATCTTGGTGCAGAAGTACGGCGGGACCTCACTCTCTTCGCCGGAGCGTCGTGCCCAGGTCATTGGGCACATCCGGCGGGCGCGCGAGGCGGGCTACCAGGTTGCGATCGTCGTCTCGGCCATGGGGCGCCGGGGCGAGCCGTACGCCACAGACACGCTCCTGGACCTTCTGCGGTCCGATCGCGGCCCAGTTCACCCGCGCGACTATGACATGGTCTTTGGCTGTGGTGAGCTGATCTCGTCGGCCATGATGGCACACCTCCTCAAGCGCGAGGGCATCGCGGCCATCGGCCTCTCGGGAGCACAGGCCGGGATCTACACCACCGCGCGGCATGGCGAAGCAGAGATCGTGGAGATAGATACGGCACGCCTGCACGCTCACCTGTCCCGCGGCGAAGTGCCAGTCATCGCAGGCTGTCAGGGAGTTGACCCGGCCACGGGTGACATGACCACCCTGGGACGTGGTGGCAGCGACACCTCGGGCGTCGCGTTGGGGGTCGCCCTACACGCCGAGAGAGTCGAGATCTTTACCGACGTCGAGGGCGTGGCGCGCGCCAACCCCCGTGCTGTGCCCGTCGCTCGATTCCTGCGGCAGATCAGCCACGCCAAGATGCTCGAGTTGGCACGCTTTGGGGCGGGTGTCGTTCACCCCCGCGCGGTGCGCGCCGGACTGGACGGGCACGTGCCCGTCGTCGTGCGCTCGACCTTTTCCACAGGGCCCGGCACGCTGATAGGCGATGTCGCGGACGAGTACCCCGTCCTGGGCATCGCCTCTCTCGGCCCTTTCCGGACCGTGGCGCTGGATGGCGCGCGCGTCGGGCCCAACCTCCGGCTGGAGTGGGAGCAAGCTAGGCTGGTGATGAGCCTGGTCGACGCTGCCGGCGCTGCGCTGATCCTTGGCGCGGCCACCGGCAGGGAGGAGGAGCTCCGCACCCTGCAGGCGCAGGTGGGGGTGCGCAGCGACGAGGTCGAGGGGGAGCAGACTTGGGTCTCAATGGTGGGCGACTCGGATGCGATTGGAGCCGCGCTGGGACCTGCGCTGCGCCTGCTGCAGGACAAGGGGATTGGCGTCCTCTATCACGAGCTTGCCCCACTGCGCGTTACGTTTGTCGTCGCAGCGCACGACGAGAGGCACGCCGTACAGGCGCTCTACCAGGAATTCATGGGAGGCTAGCATGGATCACGATCTCTTTGGCTGGCGGGCTCGCATCGGCATCATCTACCCGGCGTCGGGCCTGGCTGATATGGAGTATTATCGGCTCTGCCCACCGGGCGTCTCGGTGCACATCACCCGCTCGAGCATGCCCGATGAAGGCGCGGTGACACTCGAGCACATGACGGCCGTGGCGGGCGGCGAGCACTTCGAGCAGCTGGCTGCCGACCTCGCCACGGTGCGACCGCACAGCATTGCCTGGATGTGCACTTCAGGGAGCTTTAGCCGGGGACCTGCCTGGGATGCCGAGCTGCGCAAGACGTTGGCCACTCACGGTCGCTGTCCGGCGACCACCACATCGACCTCCCTCGTCGCCGGGTTCGGGGCGCTGGGAGTGCGAAAGGTGGCCCTTGCCGCGCCCTACGAGCCCCGTCTCTGCGACAAGCTGGTGCAATACGTTCAGCACTTTGGCTTTGAGGTGACCAACCTCGTCGGCCTTGGCCTCACCCTGGACTGGGACATTGGCACGCTGGGACCGATGGCCCTCCGCGACCTGCTGCACAAAGCGGACACGCCCGATGCCGAGGCTCTCTTTGTCAGCGACACCGGCATCGTGCTGAGCCCCATCGTGGAGGCTCTGGAGGCCGACTTCGGCAAGCCTGTGTTCAGCGCCAACATGGCGACGATGTGGCACTCGCTGCGGTTGGCAGGCGTTCGGGAGCCGCTGCCGGGACGAGGGCGCCTTTTCGCGACGCCGCTGTAGTGGCGCGCCGCTTCAAGAAGGCCCAAGACAGGAGCTGGTATTGAGAAGGCAGGATACGGACGTCCTGGTAGTCGGCAGCGGCGGTGCCGGGCTCTACGCGGCCATCGAAGCTGCGGCGACCGGAGCACACGTCTCGATCTGGGACAAGGGGCTTGTGGCCAAGAGCGGCGGCACGGTGGGTGGTGCCGGGCTGGCAGCGGTTGGGCCCTGGAGCGTGGCAGGAGACGGCACGGACGTGCACCTGAGTGACACTCTCCACGGCGGCGCCTTCCTGAACGACCAGCGGCTGGCGCGCATCCTGGTCGAGGAGGCCGAGCGGCGCGTCGTCGAGATGGAGGGATGGGGGCTGCGCTTTGACCGGCGGCCGGACGGGCACTACGTGCTCGATATCGCCGGCGGGCACACCTTCCCTCGCCTGTTGGCCATCAGCGACCGTGTTGGCCTGCAGATGAGCAAAGTACTGGGCCGGCGGCTGCTGGGCCAGGTGCGGATCGAGCAGCGCTCGGACATCCTCGCCACGCGGGTCCTAACCCGCCAGGGCCGTGCCGCAGGGGTGATGGGGATCGACCTGGCTGCGGGGGAGGTTGTGCACATGCAAGCCGGCGCCATAGTTCTCGCGACCGGCGGAGTGGGCCAGCTCTACCCCGTGACCAGCAATCCGGTGCAGTGCACCGGCGACGGCCTGGCGCTCGCCTTGGGGGCCGGCGCCCGGCTTGTGAACATGGAGCAGGTGCAGTTCTACCCCAGCGGCCTGGTCTACCCTCCCTCCCTGCGCGGCTTTATCCTGGGCGTACAGGAGTACGCCAAGCTCTACAACGGGGCAAATGAGCGCTTCATGGCCCGCTACGAGCCGGAGGTCCTCGAGAAAACCACGCGCGACCGACTGGCGCGCGCCATCCAGGCCGAGATAGCTGCCGGCCGTGGGAGCGAGCACGGGGGCGTCTGCCTGGACGCGACGACCGTCCCCGAAGAGACGTTCCGCAGCTTTGAGCATGAGTACGAGCTGTGCAAGAAGCGCGGCTTTGATCTGCGGCAGGTCCGTATGGAGGTCGCCCCGGCCGCCCACTACTTCATGGGAGGCGTGGAAATCGACGCCGACGGGTGTTCGAACGTACCCGGCCTGCTGGCGGCCGGCGAGGTGGCTGGTGGGGTACAGGGAGGCAACCGGCTCAGCGGCAACAGCCTGGCCGACATTGCCGTCTTTGGAGCCCGTGCCGGCGCATCCGCAGCCCGCTACGCGTGCGTAGCGGGCCGCGTGGCTGCCGATGCGGAGCAGGAGGTCCAAGAGGAGGCACGCCTGCTCGACCTGCTGCGACGTGGCGGCGGCTCGCTCACGGCGGCCGACGGCAGGCAGATGCTGCGTGAGCTGATGTGGACGGGCATGGGCGTCGTGCGCAATGCCGGCGGCCTCGCGGCGACGCTTGCTGCTCTGGACGGGATGTCAGCAGACGTCCTGCCCCGGATCACCATCGCCAGCACCTCGCTGGTCCACAACCGGAGCATGGCCGCCTACCTGGAGCTCGAACAGATGGTCCTCGTAGCAGGCACAATGGCCCGCGCCGCACTCGCCCGGCGCGAGAGCCGCGGCGCGCATTTCCGCGACGATCATCCGGTCCCGTCAGAGGCTTGGCCGCCGTCCTGGACCGTCGTGCGCCAGGAAGGAGAGTCACTGTCGGTGGCACTCAATCCACTCACGGACGTCCAGGTCCGCGAGCTGAGCCCGGAGCGCGAGCCATGACGCACACTTTCCAGGTACGAATCGAGCGTTTCGATCCCACGGTGGATGCAGGACCCGAGCTCCGGGACTACGCCGTCCAGTACCATCCCAGCATGACCCTGCTCGAGGCCCTGCAGGAGATCCAGGACCGCCAGGACGGCAGCCTCGCCTTTCGCTCCTCGTGCGGCATCGCCAAGTGCGGGAGCTGCGCCGTCACCTTGGACGGCAGGGCCGTGCTTGCCTGCCAGACCCAGCTCGACGGCCGGGACATCCACGTTGGCCCCCTGCGCAACGCCCCGTTGGTCAAGGACCTGATCGTCGACCGCGAGCGGGCCGTCGGTCACCAGGTCGTGACCGTCGAGGCGGAAGCGCAGGCTCCCGCCTCTGGGGTGGCGCTTGCAGCCCACCAGGAAACGGCGGCTGACTACGCCAACCTGAGCCGCTGCATCGGCTGCCTGGTCTGCGATGATACGTGCCCGGTCCTTTCGGCACGCCGCGAGGACGCATTCCCGGGCCCGGCCTGGCTGCCCACCTCGCTGAGCTCTGGGATTGGGGTCGAAGAGAGGAGGGCAGGGCAGGCCTTTCGCTGCCTGCTGTGCGGTGCCTGCGCTGTTGCCTGCCCAAGCGGGGTCACGACAGACCGCTTCCTCGAGCTGGCCCGCCAGCGGGTTGCCGAGCGGGATCTCCTGCCCCAGCCATTGGCCGCACTCGACGGGCGCATCGAGCAGTCGCACAACATTTCGGGCGAGCCCAACGAGGGACGGCTGCTCTGGGCCGGCAACCTCGCCCACCCGCCCCTCGGCATCGGCCGCAGGCACGCGGAGGTCGTGTACTTCGTGGGGTGTGTCAGCAGCCTCTTCCCGCGAAGCTACAGCGTGGCCCAGTCCTTCGTGCAGATCCTCGATCGGGCGGACATCGGCTACGCGTTGCTCGGGGAAGAGGAGTGGTGCTGTGGGTACCCGATGGCGGTCAGCGGCGAGCTGGAACGGGCCCGGGAGATGATGCGCCACAACCTGGAGGCTGTGCGGGCAACGGGCGCCCGGTACCTGGTGAGCACCTGCCCCTCCTGTTACCACTTCTGGAAGCATGTCTATCCGGAGATACTGGGGGAAGAGCTCGGCTTCACCCCCGTGCACTCAACGCAGTACCTTGCCAGCCTCCTGGAAAACGGAAAGCTGCCCCTGCGGGACGGTCTGCCGCGGCAAGTCGTGACCTACCATGATCCGTGTGACCTGGGGCGCAAGGGGGGAGAATACGACGCTCCCCGCCGCATCCTGGCACGCCTGCCCGGCGTCGAGCTGAGGGAGATGCCGGAGAACCGCGAGCATTCTCTCTGCTGTGGGGGCGGCGGCAACCTCGAGACGGTGGACGCGGAATTGGGCGGGGCGGTGGCTCGCACACGGGTCCGGCAGGCAGTCGATACCGGTGCGGAGACGATCGTCTCCGCCTGCCAGCAGTGCGAGCGCACGCTATCGCGGTCCGTTCGGGCGGAGCGGGTCCGGATTCGGGTCAAGGACATCGGCGAAATGGTGCTGGACGCACTCGAGTAGCTGGAGAGGAGGCACAAGATGTCTTGGCGAGCGAGGCTTGGTATCATCTATCCGGCCGACGGGGCAATCGACGACGAGTTCTGGGGCTTTGTGCCCAAGGGGGTGACGGTCCACATCACGCGCTTCTGGGCGCCCGACGACCAGCGCGTCGAGGTCTTTGAGGCCCAGGCCGACAGCCTTGACATCGACCACGCGGCCGGCTACCTGATGGCCATCCCTCTCGACGCAATCGCCTATGCCTGCACCTCGGGAAGTTTCATCCGCGGCCTAGGAGGCGACCTGGAGATCATCGAGCGGATGGAAAAGGCCAGCGGTGTGCCCTGCACGACGACCTCCACGGCCCTCGTGCGCGCGGCCCAAGCCCTGCAGGTCAAGAGGCTGGCCGTCGCGGCACCCTATCCCGCCCCTGTGACAGAGCGGCTCAGCACGTTCTTGGAGCAAAACGGCTTCGAGGTCACCTCGATCAAGCTGCTCGGCCTGGCTGAGGGCATCTACCTCCAGCCGGTGGGGGAGGCGTATCGGCTCGCCAAGGAGGCCAACACACCCGACGCTGAAGCAGTGATCATCAGCTGCACCAATTTCCGCACGCTAGAGCTGTTGGACGCAATGGAGCAGGACCTTGGGAAGCCGGTGATCGGGGCGGTGCAGGCGACCGTCTGGGACTCGCTGCGGCTCGCCGGTGTACACCCCCGGTGCGAGGGGTTGGGCGCCCTGTTCCGGCTGGGGCGTGACTTGGGAACGCTGGGTTAGGCGGGGGCGCCCAGGTAGCTCAGCGCGGCGCGCACGTGCAGCTCCACCCCCAGCCTGAGGGCCGCCTCGTCGATGTTGAAGCGGGGGTGATGGTGAGGGTAGCGGGCGCCCACCGACTCGTTGCCGCTTCCGAGAAGGAAAAAGACACTCGGCACTCGGCTGGAGAACTCGGAGAAATCCTCCCCGACCGTGGCCGGGCTGCGTACGATCTTGGCATCGTCCCCCACCACTTGCAGCGCTGCCGGCCTGACCATCTCGGCCAGCGCCGCATCGTTGACCACGGCGCGGTGGCTTGACAGGACGGCGAGCTCGTAACCGGCGCGGTGGGCCTGGCAGACGGCCGCCACGATCCGTTCCATGCGCTGGCGCACGTTTTCCAGGGCGTTCGCATCGTCCTTGTGCAGGTACCGTGCGGTCCCCTCCAGCACAACCAAGTCAGGAATGATGTTGCTTGCCGTGCCTCCCTGGACCTTGCCGATCATGAGGATCGTCGGCTCCAGGGGATCGAGCTCACGCGTCTGTATCATCTGGAGGGCCTGTACGACATTCGATGCGCACAGCACCGGGTCAACGGCCTGCTGCGGGTATCCGGTGTGCCCTCCCTTGCCCCGGATCGTGAGCGAGAACTGGAACATGCCCGCCATCACCGGCCCTGTCCAAAGGCCGACCACCCCCGTCGGCAGAGCCGGCCAGAGGTGCATGCCCATGCAGGCGTCGGCAGGGTGATCGCACAGCAGCCCATCCTCAATCATGGGCAGGGCGCCCTCGTTCTCTTCGTTGGGCTGGAAGACGAATACGATCTTGCCGCACAGCCCGGCCCTCAGCCCGCTCAGGACCTTGGCCGCCACCAGCAGCATGGCCGTATGGCCGTCGTGCCCGCAGGCATGCATCTTCCCGGGATTGGCAGAGCGATACGGCAGGTCGTTCTCCTCCTGCACCGGGAGGGCATCCATGTCGGCGCGCAGGAGCAGGGTCGGCCCGGGCATGCTGCCTCGCAGTTCCGCCACAACGCCGGTCGTGCTCCTGCGCTCCGGTTCCAGTCCGCACGCCAGTAGGTAGTCGGCGACGCGCTGCGACGTGCGCCACTCCTCGAAGCCAAGCTCAGGGTATTGGTGGAAGTCGCGCCGCAGGGCTACGAGCTCCTCCTCAAGAGACAGAACTTTTGTGCGGACCTGCATTGCGCGCTACCCCTTGATGATCAGTTCCCTCGGCACGTCTGTGAGCAGCTCGTGCCCCGTCTCCGTGACGGCCACGGACTCGCTGATCTCAAAGCCCCAGGTGTCCATCCAGATCCCGGTGATAATGTGGAACGTCATGCCAGGCCGGAGGACAGTGCGGTCACCAGGGCGCATGCAACAGGTGTGCTCGCCCCAATCTGGCGCGTAGCCCAGGCCCATGGCGTAGCCGCTGCGCGATTCCTTCTTGATGCCTGTGTGCGCGATAGCCCGGCGCCAGGCCTGATCAACCTCCTCGCAAGTCACCCCGGGACGGATGGCAGCCAACTCGGCCGTCAGCCCGTCAATCGTCCACTTGGCCGTGTCTGTGAGCCTCTTCGGCGGCTTCTTGCCCAGGTACATGGTGCGTGACAGGGGGCAGTGATAGCGCTTCACGCAGGCAGCCAGCTCCAGGTTGATGGACATCTCGTCGGAGAATCGGTCGTCGGTCCAGGTCAAGTGGGGAGCCGAGGCTTTCTCACCCGGGCAGATCAGCGGCGGGAAGCTCGGCATATCACCGCCAAACTCCTGCGTGCCCGCAGCCTGGGTGTGCAGGATGGCCGCTGCCACGTCGCACTCCCTGGCTCCCACCCGGATCTGGTCCACTGCGGTCTCCATCACCCTCTTCATGATCTGGCCGGCTTTCCTCATCAAGGCAATCTCTGCCGGCGACTTGACTCCGCGAACCCACGAGACCAGCAGCCGCGCATCGTCGAATGTGGCATCCGGGAGGCTGCCGACGAGCACCTCATAGGAGCGTGGGGTAAAGTGGGGCGCGTCCATCTCGAGCCCGATCGGCTTTGCGCCGAGGCCCCGCTCCTTCATGACGGAGGCGAGGAACTGCATCGGATGCTTCAAGCGCGTCTGAACGAGGTCTTCGGGATAGCCAACCAGGTTCTGCGGCGAGAGCCATGTCGTAAAGCGTGCACAGGCTGTGTCCATCCTGCGGCTGAACCAGAAGGGCTCGTCATCCTCAAGGCTCACGACCACTGCCTGCTCGACATAGTAGGAGATGGCATCGTAGCCCGTCAGGTAGTTCATGTTGGCCGGGTCGGTGACAACCAGTACTTCCAAGCCGGCCTTCTCCATGCGATCCTTGGTGCGGTTCAGCCTCTCGAGGTACTCACTCTTGGCGAAAAGCGTCATCTCTGGGCTCCTCTCATTGGCGCGTCTCTGGTTGGGTGTGGCTTGTCACCAAGCCAAAACCTGTATCACAGGCAGGTGGTTTTGTCAAGCAGCGCGCAGGCAGATGGGCAGCGAAGTCGCGTCCGGCACGGCCCTGCCGCCGGCTGGCAGGGCCGCATCCCATGTGTGCCGGCTAGATCTGGTACAGCTCCCCGTACTTGCTCCGCAGGTAGTGGATGTAGGGCTCGATACGCATCGGCCCGCCGGTGACCTGCTGCACCAGCTCAGACGCCGTAACCTTGTTGCCCAGGGAGTAGATCTTGTCTTTGAGCCAGCCGTGCAGGGTCCCGAACTTGCCCTGTGCGATCTCTGCCGGGATTTCCGGGCGCTCTGCAAGGGCGGCCTCATAGAACTGGGCGTTCAGGACGTTCCCCAGCGTATAACCCTGGAACAGGCCGCCCACCGTGCCGTAGTACCAATGCACGTCCTGCATCACTCCCTCGCGGTCGTTGGGGACCGCCACGCCAAGGTCGGACGCATAGCGCGCGTTCCACGCCTCCGGAAGGTCGCGGACGGCGAGCGCTCCCTGCAGCAGTGCCAGCTCCAGGTCAAAGCGGATCATCACATGCAGGTTGTAAGTCACCTCGTCCGCCTCCACGCGCGTGAGCGACGGCTTTACCCTGTTGATCGCCCGGTAGAAGGTGTCGAGCGGCACCTCGCCCAGCTGCGCGGGAAAGATCGTCTGCAGCTTGGGGTAGTAGTGCGTCCAGAAGCCCCGGCTGCGCCCGACCACGTTCTCCCAGAGCCGAGACTGGCTCTCGTGAGCCCCCGAGGAGCACCCCCCGGCCAGAGGCGTGCCTTCGTAGGCCGGGTTGCTCCCCAGCTCGTAGAGGGCGTGGCCGGCCTCGTGAAAGGCACTGAAGATCGCCTTGCCGAGGTGGCTCTCATCGTACCGCACCGTGAAGCGCACATCATCAAGGGCAAAGCGCGTGGTGAAAGGATGGGCCGCCACGTCCACCCGTCCTCGCTCCAGGTCAAACCCGAACGCCCGGACCACCTCATGGAAGAACGCCTCCTGCCCCTCCCTGGGGAATCCCAGGTGCAGGCACGAGTCATCTGCCGGCGGTTGCGCGGCGATGGCTCGCACCAGCGGAACCTGCTGCTCCCGCAGCCGCCCAAAGAGGTCGCGAAGCGTCGAGGCCTTGAGCCCGTAGTCTGCCAGGTCGATCAGAGGATCGGCGACGTGGTCGTACCCTGGGAAGAACTCGGAGTACTCGCGGCTCAGGTCGACCGACTTTTCCAGGAAGGGCCGGACGGCGGCAAAGTCGCTTCGCGGCCGGGCATCGGCCCATGCCGCAAAGGATCGGGCGCTGTGCTCCGCCTGGCGGACCACGAACTCGGCCGGGACACGCGTCCAGCGCTCGAACTCCCGCCGGGTGACTCGAATGAGAGCCGCCTCATCCGAGTCGAGTCCCAGTCCCTCGGCCCAGGGCTGCAGCCGGTCCAGCAGCCGGCCAATACCCGGGTCCGTGCGCTTCTCGTGGGCCAACCGGCTCAGGGTCGCCGATTGGCGGCCGCGTGCAGCTGCCCCCTTTTTCGGCATGTAGGTCTGCTGGTCCCAGCCCAGCACCGCACCCGCCTCGCCCAGATCATCGATCTCGAGCAGGCGCGCCTTTAGCTCTCTCAGTTCCTTCTCCACGGCTGTTGCTCCCTTCCCAGTGCTTTGTCACAGTGTGCCTGCACGGCACCTCACGGCTCCGGCGGGCCCATTCTATCCGCCCTGCGCGAATAGCACAAGCCCCCGGCCTCTTCCCGCCCCTCCGCCACAGTACAGGGCACAGTGCCGGTCGCCGCGGCAGCGGTGGGGCGCTATGCCCCCGACCCGACCGTATAGCCCTCCATGCGCGTGAGGAATTCGGGGTCTACCTCGGCGCCGTGCCCCGGCGTGGCGGGCAGGTCGATGCGGCCGCCCGTGTAGGTCACGCCGCCCAGGATCGGATCCTCCCCATGGCCGGTGTGGCCGTCCAGGTCGGCGTAGCGAAAGGCCGGCCGCGCGGACACCAGGTGGGCCATCGCGCTCAAGGCCAGGCGCGTCTCCCACATGCAGCCCAGCATGCAGGGGACCCCGGCCGCCTCCGCAACCGCGACGATGCGCAGCGCCTCGTGGATGCCGCCGCACTTTGCCAGTTTGATGTTGAACAGGTCGCAGGCTCCCATCTGGGCAAGGCGCAGTGCGTCGTGGGCATCAAAGAGCGATTCGTCGGCCATGATGGGGATGGGCGACGCGGCCCGCACCCTGCACAGCCCGTCGAGGTCCCAGCGGGGGACCGGCTGCTCGCAATACTCGATGCCAAGAGATGCCAGCTCGTGCAGCACCTGCACCGCCGTTGCGGCGTCCCAGCCCTGGTTCGCGTCGATGCGCAGAGGGACATCCGGGCCGACGGCGCGGCGTATCGCCTTGCAGCGCGTCACGTCCTCCTCGCGGCCGGTGCCCAGCTTGACCTTGACGGCGGGAAAGCCACGTGCCAACACATCGCGTGCCGCCTCTGCCATGGCCTCGGGCGAGTCCAGCCCAATCGTGTCGTCTGTCCAGAGAGAGCGCCTCTCCCCCCCCAGGAAGGCGTACAGTGGCAGGCCGGCATGCTTCGCAGCCAGGTCATGCAGCGCCATGTCGAAGGCGCTCTTCAGGGTGGGGTTGCCGGCCAGGAAACGATCCATCTCGGCCACTCGCGCACCGACCGCGAGCGCGTCCTTGCCCAGGAGGAGCCGCCCCAGCTCGCCGGCCAGCAGGAAAGCCGTGCCCTGCGTCTCGCCGGTCACGTAGCGCAGCGGCGAGCCCTCGCCCAACCCGTAGGCACCTCCCGCCGCGCGCACGCGGACGAGGACATTCTCCGCCCCCACAATGGTGCCCAGGGCAATCGCAAAGGGCTGCGAGCGCGGGATGGTCAGCTTCCAGGCATCGACTCCAACGATCTCGAGCATAGGGGACATCTCCCTTCCGGCCGCTTTGCCCGCCATTCTACCACACCTCGACCGCGCACAAGAGACGTGACCTCACGTTGGCCGGTCCCGGCCGCCCGGGACGGCAGAGGGGCTGCCCCGCCTACCGGGACAGCCCCCAAGTCTTCGCAGCCTGACGGCTCAGATTCGCTTATGCGCCATCACCCCCCTTCGGCCTCTTCCAGGAGGGGCGAGTGAGGTTCCGCCCTCGCCCCTCGCGATCTCTGGCTTCGGATGGGCATCACGCCCCGATGCTACAGGCCTCCCGTCCCGGTCGTATCCTCGTCGCCGTCCGGCTGCTCGCCGCGCCAGCCGCGGCCTGCGCCCTCCGGACGTTCCCACGTGGAGGTCAGACGATCGGACAGGGACTCCGTCTTCTCCCCCAGCTTGGCGTCCGCCTGTTCCTGGGTCAACGTGCCGTCCGCGACCTGCGCGTCGAGCTTTTCCTTCCACTGGGCCAGGTAGGCATCCACGATGATCTGGGTATCGACACCCTTCTCCTCCGCCAGGCCGGCGATGGTCTTGCCGTCGCGCAGCGCGGCCATCAGCTCCTCGCCGGTCATGCCCAGCTTCTCGGCTGCAACCGTCAGCAGGACGCTCTCTCCACCGAGTCCGCGGCCCATCCTGCCCATGCGGCCGAACCGTCCCGTCTCATCCAGGCGCTTTTGCATCCGGCTGGCCTGCTCCTGCGTGATCTCGCCGGTCGCTACCGCCTTGTCGAGGACCGTCTGTCTTGCGGCGGTGACGGTCTCTTCGTACTTCTCGACGCTGATGCCCAGCGCCTCAGCGATGGCCTCTTTGACCCGCTGGCCGAGGTCCAGGATGGCACTCGACCCAGTCTCGGCCTCCTGGGCGTACGCGACGGCACCGACCGTTGCCACCCCGAGGACGGCTACCATCGCGACGATAGCCGCGATCTTCCAACCCTGCTTCATAGGTCTCTCCCTTCTAGCTCTAGGTATTCCGCGCGCCTGCGCGGTCTGATTGTGATCATACCGGGAAGCTATGAAGATTTGGTGCAATTCCTTTGGAGACTTCGTGGAGCTCTGCCGGATGAGGGGCTTGGGCACTGCTCCAGATCGGTGCCGGGGCGGCGCGCGCTTCCAGTGAAATCGACGCCACCCACTCCGGCGCACAGCGGGCGGCGTCGCGACGGAGGAAAGCCTTACCGCCCGAGGGCGGCTCGACTTGCCTCACCCGATCCTGACGTGCGTCGGCCGGCGCTTGGGGGCCTTCAAACCTTGCTTCGCCGTGGTCAGCCCGCCGCGCCCTCCGGTCCGCCCGTTCGGGTGAAGCACGGCCGACTTGCTCAAGAGCATCGCGCGCACGATCGGCCGGAAGAGCTTGGCCAGGTGCCGCCGGACCCCCAGGGCGCGCTGCATGTCCCGCACATAGTCCTTCAGCGTGTGCCGCTGGTACCGGAGCAGGCGCTCGCTCTCCTCGGTATCGAGCCAGTCAGTGGCAAAGGGTACCTTCGTGAAGGCCTTCTCGGGAAGCATGCCCACTCCCAAGCCGTTGAGCACCGCCTGTGCGATCTCGCGGTAGTAATGCTGGCAGCGCGGCCCGCCGCCCACGTGCATGACCTTTCCCCAGACATGCGGGCTGGAGGCAGCGTTGGCAAAGGCCAGCCCCACGTCCCGCGTGTGGCAATACTCCATCCGGTTGTCCAGCGGCACCTCGAACATGGCGGCGTCCATCTTCATCGAGATGGGCAGCGTCGCCGCCAGACGCAATATGCACCACTTCAGCCCCGAGGCGCGCACCATCCTCTCGCACTCGATCTTGTGATGGGAATAATGCTCGGTCGCCACCAGGGGATCCGACACCTGCCTGGGCGGGGCCAGGTGTTGGGTCCGCCCGTAGACGTGCATCGACGAGGCAAAGACGATGCGCGCCGGCTTGCACTGGGCCTTGATGGCCTCCAGCAGGTTGCCCGTCCCGCCGACGTTGATCGCCCGCGCCCACTCAGGCTCCTTCTCCGAATCCACCCCCGTAGCCGACAGGCTGGGGATGATAAAGGCCAGGTGAATGACCACATCCTGGTCCTTGACCGCCTCCGCTAGGTCTTCTGGCTTGCGCAGGTCGCCCCACACCACCTCCGCCAAGCCGCCAAAGCGCTTGGCCGCCCGCTCGTTGGCCTTGGTCTTGAGGTCGAAGCAGCGTACCAGGTGCCCCTGCGCCAACAACTCCCTGACCGTGTTTGTGCCAATGTTGCCAAATGCACCCGTGACCAGTACTTTCATGTCGTTCTCCAAGGCTGGACCATGGACGCTGGGCCAAGATCAACCATCCTTGCTTGGTCAGTGGCCCGTCGTGTGTGGTCCGCGGTCCGTGGTCTGCCGTCTTTCATGCGTGGTTGGCAGGCTCTGGCTTGAGCCCTGCCAGCAGCGTCTGCATCCCTTCGCGCGCCACCTCACCCCAGTCGGCCCCCAATGGGTCCAATAGACCCATGGTGAGCAGTCCTATGGCAAAGGCCAGCAGGACCCGTGCGACCACGTCGGGCCTGACGACGCTGAGCTCCCCACGCTCGCTTCCATCTGCGATCATCCCAGCGAAAAAAGCCACGTAACGCCGGATCGGCACAGCGGTCGCCTGCCCAAAGACTGGGCTATGCGCGGCTTGCACCAGGAACTCCAGGAACATGGGCAGGCGGTCACCCGCCACCACGAAGACCCGCTGGATCATGCCGGTCATCACCAGCAGTCCCTCGGATACGCTTCCCTCGCCGTTGCGGGCCGCGGCCATCTGCACATCGACCTCTTTGAGCCACCGCTCAAGAAGCTCTAGGAAGACATCCTGCTTGGTGCGAAAGTGATGGTAGAAGCCGCCCTTGGTTACCCCGGCGCGCGCGCAGATCTCTGCCACGCCGGTGGCGTCGTACCCCTGGCGCGCAAAGGCCTCCAGCGCCACATCCAAGATGCGCTGGTGGGTCTCTTCGCCCCGGTGCTGCATGCTCATGGCCGCCTTCCGCAAAGCATACCGACTGGTCGGTATCATATCAGATCCGCCCATCCGTGTCAAACCGACCGGTTGGTATGCATCATACGCGGTTTCCGTTAAGTTAAAGACCTGGCAGGCGGGCGGAACCTGTCAGGTCTCCACAGCAAGACAGAGGGCCGGTCGGATGACCGGCCCTCCGCTGTCCCTGGGGTCAGGCGGATGCTCCCCGCTCTCACGGGATCCAGAGGTGCTGGCCGGCCCAGATATAGTTCACGTTCGAGATGCCGTTGGCATGGGCAATTGCCCACACCGTCGTGCCGTAGCGGGCGGCAATGCTCCACAGGGTATCGCCCCACCGGACCACGTACCAGAAGCCGTGGCCTCCCCCGCAGTCAGGATAGATCACCAACCACTGACCAGCATAGATGCGGTTTGGGTTGGCGATGTGGTTCCAGCTCTGGAGCTGCCCCACAGTCACGCCGTACCAGCGAGCGATCGAGTAGAGCGTGTTTCCGTAGCGTACTTTGTAGTAGGTCGGGCAGCCACATCCTGAGCAGGCCGATGCTTCTTTGGCGGGGACGGCGAGGAAAAGCATCAGTGCCAGCAGGGTGACAACGATGGCTTTCTGCCAAAGGGATGCGAACTTCATCGAGCGAGCTCCTTTCTCCTGAGCAACTCACCCAGGACCCAGACCGCCTGCCCGGCAGGCAAGTGCGCGAGCAGGCAACGAAGGCCGGCTGCACGGCCGCCCAGACCCCAGTGACGGCCTCATTATAGCACGGCGGCGCCGCGAAGTCAAGCAGCCGACCTCGCGCCTGCTACTCGCCATATCCCTCTGCTGCCCGCCGCATCTCCTCCGCGATTTCTGCCCGCAGCCACGCCGGCGATTCCACCACGCAGTCTGGCCCCCACGAGCGCAGCCACGGCTTCATCTCCTGTGCCATCGCCACCCGCACCCGCAGCCTGCACCCCCCATCGCCGCACGCCTCCAGCATCTGCGACGGGTGCCACACGCTCTCGCGCACGCGCCGCGTCACTGCCGGGCGAAAGCGCAGCACCACCTCCGTTTCCTCCCCGGCCGGCCCGTACATCACGCCCCACGCGTTGCCAAGCGCCGCCGCCCCGTCAAAGCCATCTGGCACCTCGAAGGTCTCGGCAGTCAGCTCAGCCCGGGTGACCCGCTCCAGCTTGAAGGTGCGCACCTCGCCGTGCGCGCTGCTGTACCCAATGGCATACGTCGAGTAGCCCGTGCTGGTCGGCTCCAGGAAGTAGGTCGATAGGATTGTCTCGTGCTCGACCTCGCTCTCCGCCGAGCGGTACCACGCCCGAACTTGGCGTCCCGTCGCCCACCCCAACAAGATCACCTGGAAGGCTCGCGTATACCCCTGGTTCTCCGGCCGGTAAGCCAGTGCCCGGATCGTGTGGTGGATGTGATTCGAGATAGCCTCCGGCATCGCTCCCGCCAGCTTCGCCAGCGCATTCACGATCACCGGGTTGTGCTCGTCGCTGTAGCGAGCGAGGAGGCGGGCTGCCAGGTAGAGCGCGCCCGCCTCCTGCAGATCAAAGTGGATCGGCGGCAAGTAGTAGCCGGACAGGATGCCGTGCTTCCCGTCGTTCCCTTCGGACCAGACGGGAATCCCCGTGCCCTCCAGGTCGAGCAGGTCCCGCTGGATCGTACGGGCCGACACCCCGCAGTGGCGGGCAATCTCGCGGGTGCTGAGTCCGAGGGGGCTGCGATACAGCAGGTGCACAATGGTCTGGAGTCGGGCGGCTTTGCTGTGGAGGGTATCCGGCATCTCTGTGTCTCCTTTCATCCCTTTGATCTACCTCAATCCTACCACAGGGATGCGACAAAACCTGTCGTTCTACCGGGCGGCCATGCGGGAAATCTTGACTTGGACGACCTAACGTCCATCCTACCACAGTGCCCGTTCGCGGGCAAGCGATTTGCCCGCGCGCTTCCCTGCCCGTGCCACCGGACCGTCCCCTCGTGGAGCGATGGAGCCGGCGCCTCGCCCCGCGCTTTTGACGACGCCTTGCCCTATCCTCGGCTCGCCGCTTGACCTGGGCCGGGTTGTGTGGTACATTTCCCTCGGCCGTGCTAGATGGGGAGCTGGCGGTGCCCTGTACCCGTAGAATCCGCCGTAGCGGGATCGAACTCCCCCTCGAGGGCTCGCGGCTGGTCGGGACTGCTGGATTAAGTGGCGCTGAAGGTTGGGTCCTGCGCGGCAGGAGCCCGTGAACCCCGCCAGGTCCGGGAGGAAGCAACGGTAAGCGATCTCTCCTGGGTGCCGCAGGGGTGCCTGGCCGGAGCAGGCTGGTCCAGAAAGCCGGGTAGCTCAGTTCGACAGGGGGTGCACGGCCAGTTCTTATCGAGAGCTGGGTGGGGCGATCCACCCGCCCGGTCGCAAGGTCGGGCGGAAGCGGCTCGGCCCCCCGGCTCGTTCATTTTTGGGCGCCGGGATTGCCATCCTGGGTGGAGCGAAGGATCTCGGTTGGAGGCAGAGAGAGGGACAGCTACAAAGCGCGCGGCCGGCCGCACTCCGGTCGTCGTCATCGGCGGTGGGCCAGCTGGGCTGTTGGCTGCCAGCCGGTCGGCCTCGCTGGGCGCCCAGGTTGTTCTCCTCGAGCGTACCGCGCTCCTCGGCACGAAGCTACGCCTGTCCGGGGGCGGTCGCTGCAACCTCAGCAACACCGCCCCAATCGACGCGTTCCTGGCCCACTTTGGACCCTCGTTCTTTCTGCGCAACGCCTTGGCCCGCTTCTCCTCTCAGGACCTGATCGCCTTCCTAGAGGCCCGGGGCGTTCCGGTACGCGTCGAGGCCGATGGTCGGGTATTTCCGGCCTCGGGCTCCGCACACCAGGTAGCGGAGGCGCTCATCCGGTACTCCGGCGAGCAGGGCGTCCGGGTCAGGACGAGCAGCCGGGTCACCGCTCTGATCCACGCTGAGGGTCGCCTCCAGGGTGTCCTGCTCGAGGGAGGCGAGACGCTCGCCGCCCGTGCCGCCATCGTCGCGACGGGCGGTGCATCCTACCCCAGGACGGGCTCCACCGGCGACGGTTACCGCCTCGCCGCTGCAGCCGGCCACACCATCGTGCCGGTCCACCCGGCGCTCACGCCCCTCGTCGTGCAGGGCTCTGAGCCGCGCGCCCTCGCCGGGCTCTCCCTTGCTGGCATCCAGGCACGCCTACTGATCGACGGCAGCGAGGTAGAGAGCGCGACAGGCGATCTGCTCTTCACCCACGACGGCCTCTCCGGGCCGGCGGTCCTTGCCCTCAGCGGCGCTGCCACCAGCCCAGCCGCTCAGGGCCTGGTCGAGGTCTCCCTCAACCTCTGGCCGTCGCTGGGCAGAGACGACCTGGACGCACGCATGACGCTGAGCCTGACCAGGTCGGGCAGGCGGGCAGCCCGCTCCTGGCTGAAGGCATGGGCACCTGCCAGGCTGGCCGACCTCCTCCTGCGGAGGGCGGCTGTCTCGCCGGCACGGCCCGCCTGTCAGCTCTCGGCCTCGGAGCGCGAGCGGCTGCGCCGGCTGCTCCAGGACCTCCGCTTCCTCGTCACCGGACACGGCTCATGGGACGAGGCGATGCTCACCGCCGGCGGCGTGGACACCCGCGAGGTCGACCCGCGCACGATGGGGTCCCGGCTCGTGGCCGGCCTCTTATTTGCCGGCGAGGTGCTCGACCTCCAGGCCGGCACGGGCGGCTTCAACCTCCAGGCAGCCTTCTCCACAGGCTGGGTAGCCGGCACGGCCGCCGAGCACCTCGCCTCCCGACCCCCGGCAGGCATGCTGTGCGATGGCCAAAGGGCAGCGGAGCCTGGCCAGCGCGCCGCCGTACCTCGGCCACCGTCCGAGCAGAGTCCCCATGGCAACTGAAGGCCTGGTCGTCCGGCGAATCTCGTGGGCGCTGCCTGTCTGGCTTCGCAGTCTGCTGGCCCTCACCCTGGTGGCCGTGCTGCTCTTTCTGCTGGCACTTGGCCTGCGCGCCACCCGGCTGTCGCTCCACATCGACGAGGACGGCGTCTCCACCCACCTTCACACGCACGCCCAGACAGTCAGCGCGGCTTTGCACGGCGCCGGTATTGGCCTCTATCCTGAAGATCAGGTCACCCCGCCCCTCGACGCGGCCGTCGAGCCCGGCATGATCATCCAGATCAAGCGCGCCATGCCGGTAGCACTGACCGCCGAAGGTCAAGTTCGCCAACTGCGGACCCATGCCGTGACCGTAGGTGACCTGCTGGCCGAAGCGGGGGTGCCGGCCGGCGCCGGTGACGAGATTCGGCTCAACGGTGCGCCCTCTTCCCCCGCTGCCCCCCTCGGAACGGGGGCGGCGGTCCGGCTGCGCCGGGCGCACACCGTCAACCTACGTTCGGGTGGAGGGCGCCAGACGATTCACACCACCGACGAAACCGTCGGCGAGCTGCTGGAGGACCACGGGATCGCCCTCTACCCCGAAGACCGAGTCAGCCCGGGCATGGGCGAACGGCTCCAAGAGGGCATGACGATCGTGATTGAGCGCTCGCTCCCCGTCAGGTTCGAAGTGGACGGCCGGACCCTCCGGGGGCGCACATTGTCCAAGACGGTGGCCCAAGCGCTCGCCGAAGCTGGCATCGCCCTGGTCGGCCAAGATGTCGTTCAGCCCGCGCTCTCGGCCCCCATCCGCTCTGCCATGACGATCCGCATCACCCGCGTCCGCGAGGCGATCGAGGTCGCATTCGAGGAGATCCCTTTCGTGACCATCTGGGTGGCCGATGCTGAGCTCGAGATCGACCATACCCGCCTGGCGCAGGAAGGCCAAGAAGGCATGTTCAAGCGCCGCTATCGCGTGCGCTACGAAGACGGCCAGGAGGTGGGACGCGTCCTGGAAGATGCCTGGCAAGAGCAGGCGCCGATCACCAAGACTCTTGCCTATGGCACCAAAATCGTCGTCCGCACCCTCGAGCTGGCCGACGGGACAACCCTCGAGTACTGGCGCAAGATGCGCGTCTACACCACGTCCTACACGGCGGCCTCATGCGGCAAGCCGCGTACCCACCCGCGATATGGCTATACCCGATTGGGTTGGTGGCTCACAAAAGGAGTCGTCGCCACCGACCCGACGGTCATTCCACTCAAGACCAAGCTCTGGGTGCCGGGATATGGGCTCGCGCGGACGAGCGATACCGGTGGCGGCGTGAAAGGCAAGTTCGTCGACCTGGGCTTTGACGAGTGGAACTATGAATCGTGGCACTGGTGGACCGACGTCTACCTGCTGACGCCTGTGCCGCCGCGGTCAGAGATCCGCTGGGTCCTGCCCGACTGGCCGAGGTATCCAGACAGGAGGCGATAGCCGCGCCAGCTAGCACGGGGCCGGTGGCCAGCGCGCCCCGGCATCGGGAGGCGGGCCAAGGGCCGCCTCCCGGGAGCCATCTAGCAGCACCGCGCACGCCGGACAGAGGTTTGGGCAATTGACCGACCAACCCAGCGTCCCATCGCTCCTTCGGTCGCACGGGCTGCGGCCCAACAAGCGCCTGGGCCAATCGTTTCTGGCCGATCCGGTGCTGCTGGCCCAGATCGCCGGTGCCGCCGAGCTGCAGCCGGCGGACCTCGTGGTCGAGGTCGGCGCAGGGCTGGGCACCCTCACCCGGGTGCTCGCCGAGCGCGCCGGACGCGTCATCGCGGTCGAAATCGATCGCAGCGTGCTCCCGGTCCTGCACGAGCAGCTGCGCAGGTTCCCGAACGTAGAGGTCCTTGCCGGCGATATCCTTGAGGTCAGCTTACCCGGCCTCACCCCGCACGGCTACAAGCTCGTCGGCAATGTGCCCTACTACATCACCTCGGCGATCCTGCGCCACTTCCTGGCACGCGAGCCGCGCCCCAGCCTGATGGCCGTGACCGTCCAGCGCGAGGTGGCCGAGCGGATCGTCGCAGGGCCTGGGGAGATGAGCCTCCTGGCCGTCTCGGTCCAATTCTATGGCCGGCCAAAGATCGTGGCGCGCATACCGGCCGGCGCCTTCTTCCCTCCGCCCGAGGTCGATTCGGCCGTCCTGCGCATCGACGTCTTGCCCGAGCCAGCGGTGTCCGGCGTCGACGAACAGGCATTCTTCCGCGTAGTCCGCGCAGGCTTCGGCCAAAAGCGAAAGACTCTGCGCAACGCCCTGCGCGCCGGTCTGGCCCTCGATGCCGCGGCAGCCTCTCTCGTTCTGGGCGCTGCCGGCATCGATCCCGAGCGGCGGGCCGAGACGCTCAGCCTTGCCGAGTGGGGAGGGATCGTCCGGGCGTTCTCGCGTTTCTAGCTCTCCCGTCCACCGGCCGGCGCCCCGCGAGCTGCCAGGCCGGCAGTCCGGCGGCTTGACGATAGCGCGCTCACTCTACGCGGCTGCCTCTCCTGATCTCTGCCAGGACCTCCGCCGCCCTGTCTGGCCGGACCCTCCGCTCGGACACCATCTGCTCCGACACCGCCTGCACCTCCTCGCCGCTCGCACCCGCGGCGATTGCCACCTGGCGAGCGTGGAGCGCCATGTGCCCCCGCTGGATGCCTTCGGTGGCCAGGGCCCGCAGAGCTCCCATGTTCTGTGCCAGTCCGACCGCAGCCAGCACCTGGGCCAGCTCCTGGGCCGTCCTGGCTCCCACGATCTTGAGCGCCGCGCGTGCCCCTGGGTGTGCCCGGGTGGCCCCACCCACGATGCCGGCGGCCATCGGCAGCTCAATCGTCCCGTACAAGGCCCCTCGCGCCCCTCGTGTCCAAGTGGAGAGGCTCGTGTAGTGCCCGCTCCGGGCTGCATAGGCATGTGCCCCGGCCTCGATCGCCCGCCAATCCTGGCCACATGCCAACGCCACGGCATCGATGCCGTTCATGATCCCCTTGTTGTGGGTGGCAGCCCGGTAGGAGTCCACCGCCGCCAAGGCATACGCCTCGACGATCCCCTGCGCCACCTGCTCGCCCGAGAAGTCGTCGAACGCCAGCAGGTCGGCGGGAATGGTGCACGACGCGCCTGCCAGCCGGCGGTCGGCCAGGTTGGACAGGATGCGCAGGTGGGCGCGCCCGCCCGTGATCTCCTCGACCACCGGCGCCAGCGCCTCGAGCGCGGTGTTGACGGTGTTGGCTCCCATGATGTCGCGCACGTCATACAGCAGGTGCAGGACGAGCATCGGCCCGGCGGGAGACTCGTCAAAGAGCCGCACCTCAATATCCCGCGCGCCTCCGCCCAGCGATGCGACGACCGGATCGGTGCGCGTCGCCAACTCCAGGAGCCGCTCCCGTTCGCCGAGGAGCGCCGCGCCCGCCTCGTGGAGATCGGACAGCCCAAGCACCTGGATCTGCCCGATCATGACGGGCTCTGTCGAGGTCGCCCGGAACCCCCCGGCGTCGCGCACGATCCGCGCCATGTAGCTGGCGGCTGCCACCACCGACGGCTCCTCGATGGCCATCGGCACGAGATAATCGCGGCCGTTGATGAGAAAGTTGGGGGCGACCGCCAGGGGCAGCTCATGCAGGCCGACGACGTTCTCGATCATCTTGTCCGCGCGGTCCTGCGCCAACCCGCCGCCCAGCGCTTGGCGATCGGCGTCGTCCAGGCCGGCCCACTCGGCCACCCGGGCAGCACGCGCCTCCACGCTAAGAGCATAGAAGCCGGGCAAACGAGAGCTCTTTGTCATTCCTGACCTCCGAGTCGCGGGAGCCAGCACGGGCCGCGGGGCCGTGGCGCATGCGCCGCCCTCGGCCTATCGTCCGGCTAGAACAGGGCAAACGCCTCCACCGCTCGCTCGACGAGCGGCAGGAAAAGCTGGGGGCACACCCCGAGCCCGATCACCAGTGCCGCAGCGAGCACGACCAGAGCCGAGCGCACGACCGGCTGCTTGCCCATGTCGTCCCGCGGCTCGTCGCCCAGCATCGCCGCGAGGGCGCGCAGGAGACCCACCACGATGCCCGCCGACGAGGCCAGGAGCAGCAGCGCCCAAGGCCAATGCGCCTCGGCTACTGCTCGGATGGCCCCCCAGTGCGTAGCGAAACCGGCGGTCAGCGGAAACCCCGCCAGCGCAAGTCCGCCGATCGCGAAACCTGCAGTGTGGATCGGAAGCCGTCGCGCGGTCCCACGCAGTGCAGCCAGCTCATCGGAGCCTGCGCGGTGCCTCAGCAATGCCAGGCACGCTCCCATGAGGAGTAGGGGTGTGGTGCGATTCACTGCGTGCTGCAGCCCCAGCACCAGCGACTGGCTTCCACCGCTGCCCATGGCGAGCCACAAGATGCCCACGTCACAGAGCGCTGCATATCCAAACAGCCGCCCCAGGTCGCGCTGCACGGCCGCCATCAGCCCACCTGCCACGGCGGTGACCAGCCCGGCGAACTGCACGACCTCCAGGAGTTTGCTGTCCTGGAGCATCCAGGGCGCTTGTCGCAGGAAGAGCGCGGCCAGGTACAGCGCCATGGCCTGGCTGACCGACATGACCAAGGCCGCTGCCAGCGGGGGAGCACCGGCGGTCAGCGCCGGCATCCAGGTCCCGAAGGGAAAGGCAGCCAGCAGCATTCCAAACCCAAGCCCGGCAGGCAGGAGCGCCATGCGCACCATACCCACGCCCTCATCGCCCGCCTGCCCCTGCGCCGCCAGCCACGCCGCTGCAAGGAGCAGGGGTGCCGCCAGCAGGGTGACGAGGAAGTACCGGTCCCCGCCCCGCACCGGTCCGGGCTTCTCGCCCTGCATCAGGAAAAGAGCAGGCGTCGCACCCATCACCAGCACCAGCACCCCCAGCTCAAAGCTCGGCAGCAGGGCAACCAACGCATAAAAGCTCAGCAGGATCAGGCCAAAGGAGAAGAAGAGCCGGCCCTGCCTCAGGCGCCACGCAAGGAGGAAGGCCGCGCCAGCCATCCCAAAGACAAGCGCCAACCATGATTGGCCGGCCGCATCGAGCATCAACGTGCGCCCGGCGATGACCACCGGACGGCCGAATGCCACTTCCTGGCCCAGCACATAGGCCGACCGGTCCAGCGGAAGCTGCCCGCACAGCACCGCAAGCCCCGCGCTGGCCGCAGCCGCCACCAACATCGAGGCAGGCGCCCACCGCCGCAGCAGAAATGCCAGCAGCGCAGCCAACGCCGGGATAGCCAGCAACAGGATGGGGCCGGGAAGCGGAGTCATCCTTGCGCCCGGCCCCCTGGGCTGCCGGACCCCACCAGGTAGTGCGCGGCAACTAGGTAGGAAAAGCCCAGCGCTGCCAGCAGGTAGAAAGCACTCAAGAAGCCGACCAAGGCCAGGCTGGACTCGAGCGCGGCAAACACCAGGTCAAAGCCGGCCAGGAAGGTCATGCCGGCAAGCGCAGCCCGCAGGGGATGGCCGCTGAGCACCAGGCCGAGTATCCCCATGCCTGCCATCCAGAAGGCCATCAGTGCCAACCCCATCGGCACGGTCTCCAGCTTATAGTTCTGAAACACTAGCACCACCATCAGGACCACAAGCAGCGAGGCCAGCAGTCGCAGCGGAAAGCCGAGTGGCCCCGCCAGCCAGCGCACCTGCAGCCCAAGAATGTGCGGTCGCCCCTCCTCGTCCGCCTCGTCGCCGCCGGCCGGCACGTGGCGGGCGCTCAGGTAGAGGATCGCCGTCGCCAGGACACCCGTCAGGATCCGGACGACCACGAGCTCCACCTGTACGGTCCCCACCAGCGCCAGGCCCACCAGGATGTACTGGACTAGCAGCGCCGACAGCGCCACGCGCCAATCGGCCGCGACAAAGATGACCCACGCCGTCAGCAGCAAGCCGACCATGGCCGGTGTGCCCGTCAGAAAACCGAACAAGTCAGCAAAGACCTGCATTCGTCCTACTTGCTCAACGGGCAGCCAGATACAGGGCGCCCAGCGCAAGCACTACCAGGGCCCACCCCCACCAGCCCTCCCCTTCGCCTACGCTCCCGACCCAGTAGACGACGGCCAGCACCTTCTCTGCCAGCCACTCAGCCGGCCGCAGGGCTCCCTCAACGCTGACACCCCGTCGCAGGTGCAGCAGGAAGCCTTCCACAGAGCCGACGGCCTTAGCCAGCCACGCTCCTAGAAGCCACGGCAGCACGTAGAGGATCCCAACCCCCCAGGGCGATATCTCCACAGGCTGGAGGGCAGGCAGCCCCAAACGTCCCCACAAACTGGGCACCAGCCAGAGCGCAATGCTGGCCGCCGAAAGAAGCCCCATCATGCCCAGCGCCACCCATCCGGGGCGCCGGCCGCCTGCCTTGCATACGAGCTTTCTCCAGGCCAGGATCAGCCCTGCTGCAAGCAGCGCATCGGACACCAGATAGCCCGCCAGCGGCAGTGGCTGCGCGCTGGCCAGCAGGGCACCGTATGAGTGCCAGCGGCTCACGGAGCCGGCCGTCATGGGCACGCCTGCCAGCGACGCCAGCGCCACCCCCGGCAGGAGCACTGCTCCCCGCCTGGCCAACCAGGATGCCTTGAGTCTCTCCCATCCCTCACGGGTTCTGCTTTGTTGCGCCTGCCGAATGGCTGGGGGCTGCAAGCCCGCACCGTCGCCGGGCGCCGGCTGGGCGCGCCTGCCGAGCAGCTCCGCTGCCCGGCTGCGCAGGAGCTCTCTGCCCTGCGTCCACTGCCGCCGAATCCATTCGATCCAGGGCGCCACTGAGCTCGGTCCGCTCGACTGCTCCGCGTCCCACCAGATCGCCATGATCCCCAGTGCCGGCACCAGGCCGGCCAAGGGCCAGGGCGCAGCACCAGGGAAGAGCAGGAGAAACAGGAAGGCCGCTCCCACCTGCTGGACCGCGAGCGCGGTCCAGGTCTCAGCCCATGTCCCGGGCTGTGGCGGCACCCCGCCAGTGCTCCACGCCTGCCAACTCCCCGCGGCGAGCGCCAGCGCACTGATTGCGAGGAACCAGGGGGTCCCTTCCGGCGTGCCGCCCAGCGTCTGGGCACGGGCGACCAGCAGCACGCCCGCCCCCAGAGGCAGCAGGAGCGCTGCCGCGTGCTCTGGCGACTGAAGCCTGCGTGGGTGCAGTGGAAAGACCGCGGCGCGCAGCAGTCCCGCGGCAACGAGGAACGAGAGCACCTCGGGCGCAAAACCTTCCATCGACAGCGCCTGAGTCCCGATGCTGCTATCCATGCGGAGCGCTGCCAGGGTCAGCAGCCCTGTGGAGACTAGGCCGGGCGCGAGCATCCGGAGCCAGGTGAGCTGCCCCTGTCTTCCCCCCGAGGCGGACACGGCCAGGAGCGCGAGTCCCAAGTCCAGCAGAGCGCTGCCCAGCATCAACGTCACCAGGTTCGCCGCCAGCGCAATGACCAGCGCACCGGCTAGCAACACCAACGCAAGCCCTCGCCAGGTCGACCGGGAGGGCTGCGGCCCGCGTATCCCGACCGCGGCGGTCGTACACCATGCGGCGAGGATGATCCCTACCGCTGTGCCCAGTGGCGTCGGCCGCAGCGCCGGTGCGGTGCGCAGGAAGGTAAAGGGTTCCCAGGTCGCCCGAAAGCCAGCAGTGGCCTGCCCCAGCGACAAAAAAAGGGCGACTAAGGAGGCGACGCTCGCCGCCAGCGCCAGAAACCTGCCCAGCCATTGGGGCAAGAGCCTGCTCAACGCCACCACGAGCGTGGCGCCGGCAAGCGGCCACAGCGCTGCCTGCAGGGCGGCGGGTATGGTGCTCTGCATCGTCCCCGGTTCTGAAAGAGTCGCCGCCCCTGTCACAGGACGCCAGTCGGGCGGCGCCGGCCCATTCTAGCACACGTGGGTTGCCCGGGCAAGCACTGCGGAATCCGTTGACACCGCGGTGGCTTGATGCTAGAATCCGGGCGGGAGGGCGGTTCAATGAGACCCATCGTCGAGTGCGTGCCCAACTTTTCCGAAGGCAGGCGCCCCGGCGTGATCGACCGCATCGTCCAGTCGATGCGCGAGGTCCCGGGCACCCAGGTGCTGGACGTCCAGTCGGACCCCGACCACAACCGGTCTGTGGTGACAGCCGTCGGCTCGCCCGAAGAACTCGCCGAGATGGCGTTCCGGGGCATCGCCGCAGCCGCCCGCCTGATCGACCTCGATCACCATCGCGGCGAGCATCCGCGCATGGGCGCGACCGACGTCGTGCCCTTTGTCCCGGTGCGCGGCGTGACGATGCAGGAGTGCGTCGACTTGGCGCGCCGGCTGGGCGAGCGGGTGGGCCGCGAGCTGCGCATCCCAGTCTACCTTTACGAGGAGGCTGCCGTCCGCCCCGAGCGCCGCGACTTGGCACACATCCGGCGTGGCGAATACGAGGGGATCAAGGCCGAGATAGCGACCGATCCCAGCCGCCGGCCCGACTTTGGCCCGGCCGAGGTAGGTCCGGCTGGCGCAACCGCCATCGGCGCCCGCGCGCCTCTCATCGCCTTCAACGCATACCTCAACACCGCCGATGTCTTGCCGGCGAAAGCCATCGCCCGCGCCATTCGCGCCTCCAGCGGCGGCCTGCGCTGCGTCAAGGCACTGGGCCTCCTCGTCGAGGGCCAGGCCCAGGTCTCCATGAACCTGACCGACCACCGCCAGACCCCGATCCACCGTGTCGTCGAGATGGTCCGCAGCGAGGCAGCGCGCTACGGCCTCGCCGTCACCCGCTGCGAGGTCGTCGGGCTCCTCCCCGCCGGCGCGCTGCTCGACGCGGCCCAGTTCTACCTCCAGCTACAGGGCATGAGCCCCGGCCAGATTCTGGAGAACAGGCTCGGCGATGACGGCTAGCCAAAGACGCAGCTTGGCGCAAATCCCAGGTGCGCTGCACCTCTCTCCCAGCACACCCACGGCCCTGCCATGCCTCTGCTGATCGACGGCCACAACCTGATCGGTCGGTGCCCGGGTCTTTCCCTCAGCGACCCGGACGACGAGGAGAAGCTGGTGCGGCTGTTGGCCGCCTATGCCTCTCGCACGGGCAAGAAGGTCACCGTGGCCTTTGACCCCGGCGAGCCCACGAGCCTGCCGCGGACCCGCCGCCTTGGGGGTGTCGAGATCGTTTTCGCCGCCCCGGGCACCACGGCCGACGCGCTCATACTCCGCCGGGTCCAGCACGCCCGGCACCCGGCCGGCTGGACCGTCGTCACGTCGGACGTGGACCTGGCGGAGAGGGTCGCGCGCCTCGGCGCCCGGACGCGCAGCGCGCACGAGTTCGCCGCCGAGGCGTGCGCACGGGGCGCCGCCGCAGAAGAGAGGCAATCCGCGCCTTCGCCTGGGGAAGTGGAGGCGTGGCTGGAGATCTTCAAGACAAAGCGCTAGCCAGGGGAGGACGGAACATGGCGGACTACATTCTCGCACTTGACCAGGGGACCACCAGCTCTCGGGCGATTCTCTTTGACCGCAGAGGGCGCATCATCCAGGTGGCGCAGGAAGAGTTCTCTCAGATCTATCCCAAGCCGGGCTGGGTGGAGCACGAGCCCGAGTCCATCTGGGGCACGCAGCTGGGCACGGCCCGGCGAGCCCTGTCCGCAGAAGGTGTCCCTGCCGCGCGTCTGGCTGCCATCGGCATCACGAACCAGCGCGAGACCACCGTCGTCTGGGATCGCAAGACCGGCGCGCCTCTGCACAACGCCATCGTCTGGCAGTGCCGACGCACTGCCCCATTCTGCGACCGGCTGCGCGCTGAGGGCTGGGCCGAGCCGATTCGCGAGAAGACGGGCCTCGTCGTGGATGCCTACTTCTCGGGCACCAAAGTCGCGTGGCTCCTGGAGGAAGTGCCGGGCCTGCGCGCCAAGGCCGAGCGCGGCGAGGCGCTCTTTGGCACCGTAGACAGCTACCTGATCTGGCGGCTGAGCGGAGGCCGCCTGCACGTGACGGACGTCAGCAACGCCTCGCGCACGATGCTCTTCAACATCCATTCGCTCGACTGGGACAACGACATCCTCGCGCGCTTGCAGATCCCGCGTGCCATGCTGCCCGCGGTCCGTCCCTCATCCCAGGTCTATGGCACGACGGACTCAGACCTGTTGGGCGCCGAGGTGCCGATTGCGGGTGCGGCGGGCGATCAGCAGGCAGCCCTCTTCGGGCAGGCATGCTTTGCGCCGGGTCAGGCCAAGAACACCTACGGCACCGGCTGCTTCCTTCTCCTCAACACCGGGCAGGAGGCGGTAGCCTCCCGGCGCGGCCTCCTCACCACGATAGCCTGGCAGCTCGCCGCCGGCGCTCCCGTCACCTACGCTCTCGAGGGTAGTGTATTTATCGCCGGCGCGGCGATCCAGTGGCTGCGCGACGGCCTCGGCCTGATCACCCACGCCGCCGAGAGCGAGTCGCTGGCGCGCCAGGTGCCCGACACAGGCGGCGTCTACTTCGTCCCCGCCTTTGTCGGCCTCGGCGCTCCCTACTGGGATGCCTACGCCCGGGGGACGGTGGTCGGCTTGACGCGCGGCACCGACCGGCGCCACCTGGCCCGTGCCGCCCTGGAAGCCATCTGCTACCAGAGCCGCGACGTCTTGGAGGCGATGGCGCTCGACTCCGGCATCCGGCTGGAGTCGCTCAAGGCCGATGGGGGTGCGGCCTCCAACGATCTGCTGATGCAGCTCCAGGCCGACCTCCTGGGCGTGTCGGTGCACCGGCCGCGAGTGACCGAGACTACGGCCCTCGGAGCGGCCTACCTGGCAGGGCTCGCCGTCGGCTTCTGGTCCGACCAGGACGAGATCGCTGCCCAGTGGCAGGCTGGCGCGCACTTCGCGCCCCAGATGCCGGCCAACCGGCGCGATGCCCTCTATGCCGGCTGGCACCGCGCCGTCGAGCGCGCCAGGGAGTGGGCCGTCTAGCCGCCGCGCGCTCCGTACCGGGTCACGCGCAGTCTTGCACCACGCCAGCGCCGTCACTCGCCTCGCACACGTACACCGAGGCGGTGAGCCCGGTGACCTCGCGGTAGCACGCAGCCGTACGGGCAGCCAGTGCCTGCGCGGCATCTGCCTCGGCGAGCGCCACCGCGCACCCCCCAAAGCCGGCGCCCGTCATCCGCGCGCCATAGCACCCCGCCTGGTCGAGCGCGCTGCGCACCATCGCATTCAGCTCCGGGCTCGACACCTCGAAATCGTCCCGCAGGCTCTCGTGGCTGGCCACCATCAGCGCTCCGAGCGCGCGTGCGTCGCGCCGGCGCATCGCCGCGGCTGCGTCGAGGGTGCGTTCGTTCTCGGTAATCACGTGCCGCGCTCGGCGCAGGGTGATCTCGTCCAGCCGGCCCGGCGCATCCCCGGCGCCGGCCAGCTGCTCGGCGCTCACGTCGCGCAGCGCCGTAGCCCCAAGGACACGTGCAGCCCGGTCGCACTGTGCCCGGCGCTCGTTGTAAGCCGAATCGACCAGCCCACGCCGGGTCGAGGTATCCAGCACGAGCACCGCGGTCCCTGCCGGCAGGGGTACGGGCTCGCTCTCCAGGCTGCGGCAGTCGATGAGCAGCGCGTGTCCTGCGCGGCCCGCAGCCGAGATCATCTGGTCCATGATGCCGCACTTCACGCCCACCCACCGGCTCTCGGCCCGCTGCCCGAGCAGCGCCATCTCCGCCGGCGACCACGCAAGGCCTGACACCTCACAGAAGGCACGCGCCACCGCCATCTCGATCGCCGCCGACGACGACAACCCGGCCCCCACCGGCACATCGCCGGCAAGCACCCCTTCCCAGCCCTCGAGCGCATGGCCGGCATCCTGCATCGCCCAGGCAACCCCCTTCAGGTACTCGTGCCATCTAGGCCCGCCTCGCTCGAGCGAGTCGAGAAAGAACTGCGCGCAGTGCGGCATGTCAAGCGAATGGACGATCACCTGCCGGTCGGACCGCCGCCGCAGCGCAATCCAAACCGCACGGTCGATCGCCATGGGCAGCACAAACCCGTCGTTATAGTCCGTGTGCTCGCCGATCAGGTTGACCCGTCCGGGCGCCCGGACGGCGCACTCGGGCGCGCCGCCAAAGCGCTCGACAAAGCCGGTCCTTACCCGCTCTGCGCACCGCCTCCGCTCGCCTAGGTCCATCCTCTCATTGCTCCTTGCGCGCGGCCCCGTAGGCCGCCCTCCGGTCACCCGGCACCGTACGGATCGCCGCCAAAGAGAGCGAGCTCCCGTCGATCTGACGGGAGCTCGTGTCTCGTGACTCCTCGGGCAGGACTTGAACCTACAACCAACCGGTTAACAGCCGGCCGCTCTGCCGATTGAGCTACCGAGGAAAGTGCCGGCATTATACAAGGCCGCCCGGGCCGTGTCAAGTCCCATGGTCCCAGACGCAGGCACGCCCGCAGCTCGCCCCAGTAGCACGGTGCAGCCCATCGTGGGCGTTCACCCCGCCCGCAGCTCCCACTACCCGAGGTAGTCCCTCAGCTTACGGCTCCGCAGGGGATGGCGCAGCTTCCGCAGCGCCTTCGCTTCGATTTGCCGGATCCTCTCCCGCGTCACCCCAAACGCCTGGCCCACCTCCTCCAGCGTGTGCCCCTGCCCATCCCGAAGGCCAAAGCGCATCTCCAGCACCCGCCGCTCGCGGTGATTCAGCGAGCCCAAGATCGTACGCATCTGCTCGCGCAGGAGTTGCTTCGACGTAGCATCGTCAGGCTCGGCTATCGTCTCGTCCCGGATAAAGTCGCCCAGGAAACTGTCCTCCTCCGTGCCGACGGGCGTCTCGAGCGACATCGGCTCCATCGAGATACGCATAATCTGCTCGACCCGGTTCGCCGCACGGCGCAGCTTGCGCTCCCGGATGGCATCCAGGCGCTCGCCGCGGGCAAGTGTCGACATCATATAGTCCCGGTCCTCTTCCTCTAGCCCCACCATCGGCGCGCTCTCCGGGTCAAGCGCAATGTCTTCTGGGCTCGGGTCCCGCCCCAGCTCCTGCTGCAGGCGCCGCTGCGTCCTTACCAGGTGGCTGATCGTCTCCACCATGTGCACCGGGATGCGGATCGTCCGGGCTTGGTCGGCGATGGCGCGGCTGATGGCCTGCCGGATCCACCAGGTGGCGTAGGTCGAGAACTTGTAGCCCAGACGGTGATCAAACTTTTCCACCGCCCTCAGGAGACCGATGTTGCCCTCCTGGATCAGGTCTAGGAACGACATGCCGCGGCCGGTGTAGCGCTTGGCGACGCTGACCACGAGGCGCAGGTTTGCCTCTGCCAGCTGCTGCCGCGCCCGTTCGGCAGATTCCACCTCGGTTCGGAGCCGGGCAAGCTCCTCCTCCGGCAGCTCACCGTTCTGGCTGATTCGCGCTCTCGCCTCCACGCCCAGCGCGATCGCCTCAGCCAAGTGCCTCTCGTCGCCTGCCGACAGGAGCCCGACCCGCCCGATTTCGCGCAGGTACATACGCACCGGGTCGTTGCTGGGCAGCTCGCCGTCCAGCTCCTCGAGGAGCCGCTGCTCCTCGGCCTCGGCGATCTCGTCCTCGAGCGCCCTCAGGTCCTGGATTTTGGGCTCGGACTCGGCGTCGGCGGGCAGGGGAAGGTCAGCTGCTTGGAAGAGGTCCTGCAGCGCCTCGTCGGGGTCCAGGGCTTCCTCCTCGACGCCGACCTCGTCGGTCAGCTCATCGGGGTCTCGCGCCTCAGGCTTTTGCGCCCGGGCCTTGCGTCTCGGCTGTCGTTTTTCAGCCATCCACTCCCTCCGTCCTCCTCCACCCTCTCCCCAGGGACTGCCTGTGGAGAAGTGGGAGGGCGGTCTCTTGCGCCTCGACTCCCGGCGCGCACCGGTGTGTCCGCCTACTGCCGGCGTGCAGCCGCAGAGCGGTCCGTTAATGCCTTCTGGAGCCGCCAGATCCGGGCCGCAAGTTGGGTGATCTGCGGTCCATACGCCGCATCCGCGCCAGCACGGGGCTGCGCGTCCAGCCCGGCGCTGCCTTCCTCTGCTGCCGTGTGCTTGGCGTCCTCCAGAAGAAAGCGCAGGTTTTCGACCTGCCGCTGAAGGTTGCGCAGCCGGAGGCGGACGCCCGACTCGGCGACCTCGGTCCGCAGGGCCTCGTCCGGGACTTGTGGTGCATCCTGCCAGGCCCGCAGCAGCGCATCGACACGCCCCTGGAGGCTTTCATCGAGCGTGTCGTAGAAGGCGGCCCGCACCTCCGGAGTGCTTCCCGAGGCCAACCACTCCCTCCAGGCCATAAAGATAATCCGATCTTCGGCTCGAGGCAAATCGTGCTCGGCCAGGGGAGCTTCGCCGCACGCTCTCAGGCCAGCGTCCGCGCTGCCAAGCATGGCCGGCTGGGCAAGCAGCAGCGCGAGACAGTGCTCGTCGAGCGACAGCATCCGCTTTGCCAGCCTCGCCGGCCGCGGCTGCTGCTCGCTGCGCCTTGGTGCTGCCGCCCCTGCCTCCCCGCGGATCTGTGCCCAGAGCGATCGCTCGTCCACCTGCACGATCCGCGACAGCTGCTGCAGGTAGTGAGTCCTCTGCACCCGGTCGGGCACCTCGGCCAGGATTGGCCCCAGCCGGCGCACCGCCTCCGCTTTTCCCTTGGCCGTGCCCAGGTCAAGGTCTGCCGTCAACGCCTGGAAGTAAAAGTCCATGATCGGCTTCGCCTGCGCGATGATCTGGGCCCACCGCGCCGGGCTCTCCAGGATCACCTGGTCGGGATCGAGGCCGGGCGGCATCGCCGCAATGCGGATGTCGGCCGCCAGCCGCTCCTCGTACTGGATAAGCCCGTGCGGCGTCACCACCGGCTGGACCTCTCGGTCCGCCACTTGACGGACCACGTCCAGCCCCCGCAGCGTGGCGTGCTCCCCTGCCGCGTCCGCGTCCAGCGCCAGCACAAAGCGCTGCGTGTGCCGTTTCAGCAGCTTGAGCTGCGCCTCGGTCAGCGCCGTGCCCATCTGGGCCACCACGTTCTCGATGCCGTGCTGGTGCGCCATCAGGACGTCGGTGTAGCCCTCCACGATCACTGCCTCGCCCGCCAGGCGTATTCCCTGCTTCGCCTTGTCCAGGCCAAAGAGCGCGCCCCCCTTGTCGAACAGTGGCGTCTGCGGCGAGTTCAGGTACTTTGGCACGCCGTCGCCCAGGACGCGGCCTCCAAAGCCGATCACCTGCCCCTGCGCATCACAGATGGCAAATAGGATCCTGCCCCTAAAGCGGTCGTAGTACCCGCTCCGATCCTCCCGCGGCACGATGAGGCCGGCCTCGGCGATCTCGGCCACGGCATAGCGGCGCGACACCAGGTGGTTCAGCAGCGCATCCCACCGGTCAGGCGCATAGCCCACCCGGAAGCGGACCAGCGTCTCCTCGCGAAAGCCGCGCTTCGTCAGGTACGCCCTCGCCGCCGCTGCCTCGACGCTGTCCATCAGCAGGTGGTGGAAATAGCCGGCTGCCACGTCGTGGATCTCGCGCAGGCGGGCCAGTTTCTGGTCAGCCTCGGTCGCCTGGGGTGTGCGCGGGGCCAGCTCCACGCCGGCCCGCTGTGCTAGGATCTGCAGCGCCTCCCCAAAGTCGACATTCTCCCGCTTCATCACAAAGGAAAAGATGTCGCCGCCGATGCCGCACGCCCCAAAACAGTGCCACGTGCCCGTCGACGGAAAGACGACAAACGAGGGCGTCTTTTCCGTGTGGAAGGGGCACAGCCCTTTGTAGTTCTGGCCTGCCTTTTTCAGGGGGACATACGAGCCGATCACCTCGACGGCGTCCAGGCGATCCTTGATCTCGTCTACCACGCTCATGGTTGGACGGTACTTCTAGACGTCGACGACCGGCTCGGACATGCCTGCCGTCTGGTACGCGCACGGCATGAAGGAAGTGTTGCGGTGCCAGCCTGGGCGGCCGTCGGGCGAGAGGAGGATGATCCCGCCGTCGCCGCCGACTCGCTCCTGGAGCTCCTGGATCGCCGCTCGCGCCGCTTCGTACGGATCGCCCAGCTGCTGCAGCCGGTCGAGCGCCAGGCGGGCCAGCAGCACCTTGGCGATGGCTTCCCCCCAGCCAGTCGACGATGCACCCCCCAGCCGGCCGTCGGCATAAAAGCCGCAGCCGACCATCGGAACATCGCCTACTCGCCCCGGCATCTTGTTCGCCGTGCCTCCCGTCGAGGTGCCGGCCGCCACCCGCCCCTCCTGGTCGAGCGCCACACAGCCCACCGTATCGCCCACCTTGCGGCGCCGGTCATCCGCGCCCGCCCCCTGGCGCAGCCGCCTCTGCCACCGCTCAAACTCGCGCGGCACCGCCAGGTCGGTCAGCTCGCACGGCCGGAAGCCCATCTTGGCCGCAAAGCGCTGCGCACCGGTCGCCACCAGCAGGACGTGCTCGCTCTTTTCGAGGACGGCGCGTGCCAGCCGGATCGGGTTTTGAATGAACTGGACGCCTGCCACTGCGCCCACCTTCAGCCGCGCACCGTCCATGAAGCCCGCATCGAGCTCCACCTGGCCGTCGGCGTTCAGGAACGACCCGCGCCCCGCGTCGAACGCGTCGTCATCTTCCATGACCACCACGGCCGCCTCCACCGCGTCCAGCGCAGACCCGCCGGCCGCCAAAACGGCCCAGCCCGCCTGCGCTGCACGCCGGACGCCCTGCCGGCCAGCCTCCAGGAGCTCCGGCTCCCATTCGCCAGCCCCGCCGTGGACGATGATGGAAGGCTTCACGCCCCAGATTATAGCACGCCGGCAGACGCTTGACAAAGCCCGGGGCGGGTAGTACAATCCGCAGATGGAGGTGACCGCCCGTTGACGCGTGCCTACCTGACCCAGGAGCTGGCCACAGCCCTTCAGCTGGCTCGCCGTGCCGGCGACGCGATCATGGGCTTGTACCCGGCCGGCCTGGCCGTCCAGCGCAAAGCAGGTGACGAGCCGGTGACGGAGGCCGACCGCGTCGCCGACGCGATCATCGCCGGCGGGCTGCGCGCCGCCTTCCCGCAGGATGGGCTCCTCACCGAGGAGTCGGAGGATGACCGCTCCCGGCTGGGCAAGGAGCGCGTCTGGATCGTCGATCCGCTCGACGGCACGACCGAGTTCATTGGCCGCACCGGCGAGTTCTCGGTGCACATCGCACTGGCCATTGGCGGCCTGCCGGCTCTGGGCGTGGTGGCACAGCCGGCCAGGGAGCGCGTCTACTATGCCGTGCGCGGCCAGGGCGCCTATTTGCTCGGCAATGGCCGGGCCGAGCGCCTGCGCGTCTCCGCCGAGCGCGTTCCCGCCCGCATGCGGCTTGTGGTCAGCCGCTCCCATGCTTCGCCCTTCGTCGAGGCCGCGCGCCGGGCCCTCGGCATCATCCAGGCCAACCGCGCCGGCAGCGTCGGCATCAAGGTCAGCCTGGTCGCCCAAGGTGCCTACGACCTGTACCTTGCCACGACCATCTCCAAGGAGTGGGACTTTTGCGCGCCCCACGCCCTCCTGGCCGAGGCAGGCGGCACCATGACCGACCTCTGCGGCACGGAGCTGGCCTACAACAAGGCCGACGTATCCCTCTGTACCGGCCTGGTGGCCTCCAACGGCCGGGCTCACGCCGAAATCGTGGACGCACTCCTGAGGGTTCGGCCGTGAACATCCGCCAGAGGGTAAGCGTTACTCAAGTGGGCGCGGGGGGCGACAGCGGGCCCGCCGGCCTGGAGACCGAGGACCTCGTCCGCCGCTGCCAGAAGGGCGACAGGCTGGCCCTGGAGGCGCTCATCGTGCGCCACCAGACCTATGTTTTCCGCCTCTGCTGCCTGGTGATGCGCAACGAGCAGGATGCGGAGGATATGACACAAGAGACGTTCGTGCGCGCCTGCCGGGCGCTGCCGCGCTACCAGCAGCGTGAGGGGAGCAGTTTCGAGGCGTGGCTCTACCGGATCGCCGTCAACTGCTGCCGCTCCCGGATGCGGCGCAAGTGGTACCAGGTGCTGCCATGGCCCGAGCCGGCGCCCCAAATAGTGGCCGAGCCCGAGGACCAGCCGGAGCGCAAGGCCGTCCAAAGTGAGTGGCGAACCGAGATGCTGGATGCCATCGACTCGCTCGGGGAAAAGCACCGCCTTGTGGTGATCCTGCGCTACTACGCCGGAATGTCGAACGAAGAGATAGCCGAGACAATCGGGGTGCCGTCCGGCACCGTACGCTCGCGGCTGCACACCGCTCGCGAGCGCCTGAGGCAGGTCCTGGAAGAGCACGAGGTCCGCGCCGCACAGCGCCCCGGCAGGAAGCACGCGTGAACTGCAGCCTGGTCGACACCCTGATCGATGACTATACCGACGGCGAGCTGAGCCCCCGGGAGCAGGGCCGCCTGGAGGCTCACCTTGCCTCCTGCCCGCGCTGCATGGATGAGCTCCGCCGGCGCACGGTCCTCGATCACGCCGTCCGCCAGGCGATCGGCGCCGCTGTGCAGCACCGCTACCTCGCGCCCGCTGCCGGCGACCGCTTCCACCGGGCCGCCCGTGACCAGCTGCGCCGGGGCATCTGGCTCCAGCGCGCCCGCAGCATCGGGCAGCTCGTCGGTGGGCTGGCCATGGCCCTCCTGGTGCTGGCCGGCCTTGTCGTGATGCTCGACCGCCTGTCCCTGCCGGCCGGACTCAACCCCGTCACCCTGCTGCCGGCCAAGCACCTGATTCCGTCGGGCCGGCAGATGGTCGAAGTCTCGCCCGAAGGACCGTGGGACCCCGAAGGGCTCCAGCCCCCGGTGCCCGGCGCGGGTACCCGGCCCGGCCTCACGTTGAGTGCCGGCGGAAGCTTCGTCGAGCCCGAGCCGATTGTCCCCGGCGAGGCCTTCACCCTCACCCTCCTCATCCACAACAACCTTCCCAAGACGCTCAAGTCGGCCGAGTTCGACCTGGAGATCAGCGGGCCGGCCGGCTACTTCCAGTTTCCCCTGTCGGTAGCCGGTCCCCTGCCGGCAAGCGGCATCTCGCTGGTGCGCATCTCGGCCGCTTCGCTGGCCGAGACTTGCCAAGCAAAGTACATGCTCCCGCCCAGCGCGATCTTTCGGCTGCCCGGTACCTACAAGGTCCGAATTACCCTCTTCGGCCCCGGCGCGGAGCCCAGGCAGTGACGGGCCGCACCCCTCGGAGTAACCCCCCTGCCCGGCCAGGCATCTTGATCCTACCCCTCCTGGGGCTGCTGTTGCTCGTTGCCTGCGCCGGCCGCGAACAGGTGACGCCGAACCCCCCTTGGCCGCCGCCCAGCCGGACGCCGGCCCCGCCCTCACCTGCCGCCCCTTCCGTCGACTTTCGCCTTTCGCCCAAGGACCTATCGGTCGGGCCGCTGCCCCTGCGGGCGGGAACGCCCTTCACGGTTACCCTCGTCGTCCGCAATAGCGGGGAGTCGCCTGTGCCAGGGGTGCCGGTCATGGTCTACCTGTCGCCCGAGCAAGAGCTCGTCGGCTACACCCCGTTCATGGAGGTGGTCACCGTCACCCTGCCGTCCACCCTCCCCGTCACGCTCGAGGTCCCCGTCCACTGGAACCTGGCAGGGGGTGAGCACAGGCTCTGGGTGCAGGTCAACCGGCTTCCCGACGCCTGGCACTCCTCCGCGCCTCCCTACCCCGAGAAAGACACCTCAGACAACTCCATCCTGCTGAGCCTGGTCGTCGAGCCGTTCGACGCCTACCGGAGCGACCTCTGTCCCGGCCGCGTAGACCTCGAGCTGGACGAGGCAGGCATCGTCGCAGAGCCGGGCAGCCGGCGCGTCCGGGTGCGCGCATTCAACAGCGGGAACCAGGCGGCCTACAACGTCCCCGTGGTCCTCTCCGGCGACGGCGTGTCGGGCATCGCCTACACGCCGGCCATCCCCCCCTGTGGCGGTACGGCCGAGGTGTGGGTGCAGGCCGACCGCCCGCTGGTCGAAGGCGAGGCTGTCACTCTGCGTATCAATCCCGAGGGGTTGCCCGATGGGCCAACGGAAGATGAGTACGCCAACAACGCCGCTCGCGCCGTGTCCGGCGCCGGCGCGCCCGGTCTGCCCGCGGGCGTCGCCTACGACTTTGCGCTCGCGCCGGGCGGGGTCGAGTCGCCGAGCGTGTGGCTCGTGCTGGTCACCGTGCACAACCTCGGAACGCGCGATGCCGCCAAGGTCCCCATCCAGGTAGAAAACCAGGCCGGGCGCAAAGTCCTGGATGCCATCCCGCTGGTGCAGGGCAACGGAACTGGGGTCGCCGCCATCCGCGTCGGCACTCTCTGGAAGCGGGGCGAGCAGCTGACCCTCACGGTCAACCCTCCCCACGCCAGGGACGCCCTGCCCGAAATCGACCGCAGCAACAACGTCGCAACCTTCATCGTCCCCTAGCGGGGGCTGGCTGGAGGTGCGCGGCGCCGTGAACTGTCCTCCCGGCGGCTTGCCGGTGGGACGGCAGTGAGCGCTTTCCGGGCGCTTGACAGGCGGAGGGACCCGCGCTACAATCTCTTCTTGGCTGTGCGCTCCGCGCAGTCACGGCTCGCAGGATGAGCACAGACAAGTCCGATACCTCGATCGTGCACCGCCCTGTGTCTGGGTACCTGCTCCGCCTTCGCCGGTGTGCGTTCCTGGGTCTCTTCGTCGAGGGGGTACCATGAATCTAATCGTCGTGGGATGCGGCCGGGTCGGCAGCGAGCTGGCCTACCGTCTTTTCCAGCGCGGCCACCAGGTCTCAGTGGTGGACAGCACCAGCGCTGCTTTTCGCAGCCTGCCCAAGGATTTTCGCGGGCGCATGGTCGAAGGCGAAGTTCTCGGCCAGGATACCCTCCGCCGCGCTGGGATCAAGCAGGCGGACGGGCTTGCCGCCGTCACCAACAACGACTCGATCAATGCCGTGGTAGCGCACGTGGCACGTACGGTCTATGGCCTGACCAACATCATCGTGCGCAACTACGATCCCCGCCGCAGGCCCCTCCACGAGGCGTTTGGGATGCAAGTCATCAGCTCCACCAGCTGGGGCGCGCAGCGGATGGAAGAGCTACTCTACCAGCGTGAGATCCACTCGGTCTTCTCGGCGGGCAACGGCGAGGTGGAGGTGTACGAGCTGGCCATCCCCAAGGCCTGGCATGGGCGCACGCTGCGAGAGCTCATCCCCAGCGAGGGGTGCGTCGCCGTCGCCCTCACTCGCGCCGGAAGTGCCACTCTGCCCGGCGGCGAGACGCGCATGGAAGCGTGTGACGTCCTCAACGTCAGCGGGACGCTCGATGGGATCGAATCGCTGCGCAGCAGGCTCGCGCACCCGGAGGAGGCCTAGATGTTTGTGGTGATCGCGGGGGGCGGGCGAACCGCCGCCCAGCTGACCAACTGGCTGCTGAACCAGAAACACGAGGTGCGCGTCATCGAGCAGCGGCGCGATGTACTTACCTTTCTGCACCGGGAGCTCCCCACCGAGGTGATCTTCGAGGGGGATGCCCTCTCGGATAGCACGCTGGAGCAGGCGGGCTTGGGTCAGGCGCAGGTCTTTGCCGCCTGTACGCCCGAGGATGCGGACAACCTGGTTCTCTGCTACCTGGCACGCACGCGCTACCAGGTCCCCCGCATTATTGCGCAGATCAACAACCCGCGCGATGCGTGGCTCTTCGACCGCACCTTCTGCGTCGACGTGGCCCTCAACCAGTCGGAGATCCTGGCACGGCTGATCGAGGAGGAGATGTCGCTGGGCGACATGATGACGCTCCTCAAGCTGCGCCGCGGCCAATACTCAGTGGTGGAGGAAAAGCTCCCGCCCGACGCGAGGGCGGTCGGAGTGGCCATCAAGGACCTCGCGCTGCCGGACGAGTGCGTGATCGCCGCCGTGATCCGCAGCGGAAAGATGGTGATGCCGCGCGGGCCGCTGACGCTGGAAGCAGGGGACGAGGTCCTGGCAGTCACCGACCACGACGGTGCGGCGCGGTTGGCCGAGCTCTTCTCGCCGCCCGGCAGCTCTGCACCCGCACCGGATGCCCCTAGTGCGCCGGACGTGGGGCCGGCCGGCTCTCCGGCCAAGGGCCGCAGCCGGAAGGCCAAGGGCAGCTAGGTCGCTACATCCAGGCCCGCCGGCGCATCCAGAGGTACATGCCGGCCGGCAGCAGGATCAGCAGGATCAGCACGACCACAAAGGCCGGAACACCGGCGACGGTCATTCTGGCGCCGGCCGGGAAGAAAAAGTTCATCCCGAAGAAGCCGACCACAAACGACAGCGGCATAAAGATCGTGGTGATGATGGTCAGCGTCTTCATGACCGAGTTCAGGCGGTTGTTCACCACCGAGAGGTAGGTGTCGAGCGCCCCGCCCACCAGGTCGCGCATCGACTCGTTGATGTCGTGCAGGCGGACCAGGTGATCGTAGACATCACGGAAGAAGGGTCTCTCGTCGACGTCGACCACGGCGTAGTCGTCGCGCGCTAGTTTGTTGAGCACCTCGCGCTGCGGGAGGAGGATCCGCCGCTGGTGCAGGAGTGCCCGCTTGAGCGCAAAGAGGCGCTCCAGGGTCTCGTGTGAGGCCTTGCCAAACACCTGGTCCTCGATGGAATCGATCGTTTCGTCCATCTCCTCGATCTCGGGCATATAACCTGCCACCAGCTCGTCGGCGAGCCGGTAGAGAAGATGGTCCGCCCCCTTCTCCAATTGGCGGCCGTCCCGCACGCAGCGATCCCACACCTTGTCCACGGCAGCGATGGGATTGTCGTGGTGCAGCACGAGGTAGCCCTTGCCGAGAAAGAGATCCAGTTCCAGGGTCTCGACCTGGTCACCGTTCCCCTCATGGTAGACAATGCCGTGCAGCACGATGTAGAGATAGCTTCCCCAGTCGTCCACCTTGGGGACGTGCGACTCCCGGAGGGCGTCGTCCACCGCCAGCGGGTGAAAGCCAAAAGTGCCCTGTAGGAGCGGCTCGCAGACGGGGTTGGGCTCGCCCTGGAGGTCGACCCACAGCAGGCCGCCGGGGGCGGCGACGAGGCCGGGAAGCTCCTGCGGCGGGACGTCGGACCGCACGCGGCCGCCGGGAGTTCGGTACAAGATCCGGATCATGGCGCCTCCTCAGGGGGCCGGGGCAGCGCCCGTCCCCAGCCGCTCCCCCAGGCAGTCGAGCGAATCGCGGAACATTTGCTGGGTGGTCGCATCCTCGGCAGACGTTGAAAAGTAGTGGGTTAGCCCCTCGTAGAAAAAGGTGCGGTGCTCCAGCCCGCGCCGGGTCAGCACCTGGTCGAGCAGGGCGCTCTGCTCGAAGGGCAACAGCTCATCGGTCGTCCCGTGCAGAAGGCAGAGCGGCGGCAAGTCCTGCAAGTGGTAGCGGACGGAGAACTTGAAGTACTGCTCGGGCGAGGTGTTGGGGAAGCCGAGCGCCATGAGCACCTGGTCGAAGGGTGGGCGGGCGTAGGCCGTGCCCTGTTCCGAGGCGAGCCGGAAGGCAAAGGCGTCGGCCAGTCCGCCCAAGATGAGCGCCACGTCGAACTCCTCGGTCGTCTCGAGCAGGCGGTAGGAGTGAATGGAGGTCCAGGAGGCGCCGATCAGCCCCAAGCGCGAGAGGTCAGCGTGTGAGGGCAGCCTGCCGCGGCGGAAGTACTCGAGCGCGGTCAGCAGGTCAACCACGTCTCCGTCGATGTCGGTGCCGCGGAAAGGGTAGCAGGCCAGGACGCTGTACCCCTGCGCCGCAAATGGCACGGCGACGATCTCCCAGTTGAGAACCGGGCCGGGCAGCACCTGGAAAAGAGCAGGGTAGGGCCCGGCTGCGCCCTCGGGCTCGTACAGAAAGCACTCTGCGTCGCGCACGCCGCCCCGCTCGAACGAGAATCGGGTGCGGTCGGCCCGGCCGGGTAGAGGTGCGCGCGTCTGCACCGTCTGAGTGGGGCTGATGACCAGCGAGCCGTCGATCATAAGTCGGGGGGGCGCTTCGGGGGCGAGCGTGAGACCGGGCGCACGCACCTCGCGGCCGGGGCGGATCGTGCGTGCCTGCTTGGCGCACAGCCCGGCCAGGCAGCGCTGGGGCAGGGCGTCGACGTAGCCGCGCTTGGCGGCGACCGGCACGTAGCGCCCGGGCGGCAGCCCGCCGATCGCGTACGTGCCGTCGGGGCCGGTCTCGGAGGTAAAGGTGTGGCCCAGGCGCGAGGCGACCAGCACCACCGCGCCGGCGACAGGCCGGCCCTCGTCGTCGCGGACGGTGCCGGAGAGGGCGCCGGGCAGCGCGCCGGCCCGCACGGCCGGAGTGCCGCGGCGATGGACGGCCTTGTACGCCAGGATATTGCGCAGGCCGGCGACCTTGGGGTGGGTGGTGAAGCAGAACCATGATGCGGCTGCCAGGAGGGCAGCGGAGAGCGCCAGCAGCAGCCAGAGGACCCACCGTCTCGGCCGGCGCACTGTGTCGTGATCGGGCATGGCGCTCCTTTTCGCTGCGCTGAAGGATGGGCGCATTGTACTCCCGAAGGGGGCGCGCGGCAAGCAGGTGTGTGGGGCAGAGCGCTGGCCGGCCGAGTCGCCCGTGCACCTGCGCTCCGCCCCCTCGGCAGCGCGCAATGTGCCCGTTACGGCACCCGCAGTCTGGGGCCTCGTGCCCCTTTTGGCAGCGTTCCCCGGGGCCTGCCGCGCGAATTGGTGCCCGCAAAGATTAAAGCTGCAGTTTGACACGCGCCGCGTTCTGAGTAGAATCGTTCCGACCGAGGTACGAAGATCCGCACCAAAGGAAGGGCACAGGTGCCACATAGTCAGTGGGTCATCGCTCGTCGAGCCGGGTCCACAGCCCTGGCAGCGGTCGCAGTAGTGCTGGTCGTTGTCCTGGGCATGCCGCCCGGCGCACGAGCGCACTCCTCCGACCTTTCCCCTCGCTTGGGCCCCGGCAACGAGGTGAGCATGGGCTCGCGGGAGTCGGGGCTCTTTTACGAGTACACCATAGAGGGCGCCGACTGCGGCGAGCGGCAGGCGGACGGCAGCGTCACCTGCACGCTGACGTCGGACAGGGTAACGGCGAGCGGCACGCTGTACGTCAGCCTGGGCGACAGCCTCTACACCCGGCCCAGCGCCGAGGCGAAGTTGGGCGGCAGCGCCGGCACGCCGGAGGAGAATGTGGTCTCGTGGCCGCCTCCGGAGCTGAGAGATGCGGAGGGATACGTCAGCGGGCCCTTCGAGCACGAGGAGAGCTTTGACTTTTCCTACGACGTGCAGCCGGAGGATGCGTACGTCGCGCTCACCGTCTGGGTGGGCAAGGTGAACGGCGCGTCCGAGGGGGCCGGCGTCGGCGCGTGGATGTACCGCCCGGCGGCGACGCCGACGGTCTCTCCCGAGTGCAGCTCGGTGCCGCTCTCCTACTCCCCTGACCCGCCCCGGGCAGGGGATGACGTCTACCTGAACGCCGGGGTCAGCTCCACGGTGGGCAATGCCCCCGGCTTCTACAGCCGCTGGGAGCTGGACGGCGACCCGCTGTCCGGGTCGGTCATCGAGGAGTGGAGCGGCTGCGCGGAGGCGGTCAAGTACGTCTATTTCTGCGAGGGGGCGGAGCGCTTTGAGACCATGATCCTGCCCGGCGGCGACTGCCTGGAAGGGGTGGGCTGGCGGGGCGTCGTGGGCGCGGCCGGGCTTGCGGCGGCGGCTGCCGCGGCTGCGGTCGGGCTTCGGCGCGCGCGCAGGGGCCGCAAGTCCAAGGGACCCGAGGAGTACATCCTGCAGCTCAGTGTGGACGAAGTCAAGATCGCCGCCGGGCAGAGCGCGCCGGTGACGGCGACGGTGTGGCAGGTCACGCCGCAGGGCGGCTACGTGCCGGCGCCGCAGGCGTCGCTCCGCCTGGCGGTGTCGCCCACGCCGGCCGGGCTAAAGGCGCTGCCGGCCTCGGGGATGGGGACGCTGACGTTCCAGGTGTCGGCCGATGCCGGCTGCCCGGGCGGGACAGGCTCGGTGCAGGTGCAGGGCCGCGCCGGCGGCACCTACTACCGGTCGACGGTGACGGTCGAGGTTGGGTCCAGGTACTCGGTGGAGATGGCGTGCCAGGACCCGCAGCGGCTGGTCCCCGCGGCGCCGGGCGAGGTGTGGGCCTACGCCCGTGTGGTGTCGGCCGTTCCGCTGCCGCAGGCCGACTTGGACAAGCTGACCCGTACCATCCGCTTCTCGATCACCGGCCCCAATGCCGGCGCTGTGGAAATGCGAGATGAGCAGTTCAGCAACGGCTGGCAGGCGGTGCGGCTGTTCCAGGTGCCGGCGAAAGTGAGCGGGCCGGGCAGCCCGACGCTGCTGGCGCAGGCCACCGTCGGGGGCAGCCCGCTGAAGCCGGGGGAGCTGGAGCTGTCGCTCAAGACGCCTGTCGTCCTGAGCGCCTGGGTGCGGGGCGGCAAGGAGGCCGACCTGGTCTACGACGCGCGGGGCAAGAGCTGGGACATCCCCGATGTGCACATCTACTTCCACGCGCCGGGCGACGACAGGGTCGCCGTCAAGCCCTCCTTCCCCTACGGCTTTGCCTCGCCGCCGGTGGTGGTCGCTCCGGCACTGCTGGTCGTGCAAGAGTTCTTTGGCAGCGAGAAGCCAGACCAGTTCTTGCTGCGCCTGAAGCCCGCACCCGGCGCCGACCTGGCGAAGGCGGCCGGCGCGGGTTCGGCCGTCCTCCGGGTCACAGTGACGGCGATCGACACGGAGAGCAAGCAGCCGTACACCGCGGGCGTCACCCTGCGATTGAAGCGCCAGGCGGAGCTGCAGTTCAGCCCGAAGGAAATGAAGCTGAAGCCGGGACAGCCGGCGGATCTCGAGATCACGCTCAGCGAGGTGGGCGGCAGCGGATCGGCCGCGCCGGTGCCCGGCGCGCGGATCAGCCTGCAGCCGTCACGGCAAATCGACGGCCTGACCATCGCCCCGCTCGACGGCCCGAGCCCGCTGAAGGTGCAGTTGCAGCTGGAAGAGGTGCCGGAGGACGACGAGGAGTACCACCTTGAGGTGCGGGGCGAGGCCGCCGGCCTCGATCCTGTGGCGGCACCTTACCCGGTCGAGATCGCGACGGACTATGCGGTCGAGTTCCGCTACCCGGAGGATCTCTCTAAGCGGGGAGAGCACAGGCGATCGCAGTTTGGGCTGCCGCCCGATACCGGCCTGACGGCGCACGCGGTGGCGCTTGACCGGTCGCAGGACCCTGCCGCGCCGGATGACATGGTGACGAAGAAGGTCCTGATCTCGCCGCGCGGCTCAAATGAGAAGTGCGTGGACTCTGGCGCCGAGGCCTTTGCCGGCGGAGCCCAGACCACGGAGCTGAGGTTCGTCTGGCCGGGAGAAGGCGTAGTCATGGAGGACGACGACCCCGAGCTCGTCGCACAGCTCAAGCTGGGGGAGCAGCCGGTCGAAGGCACGGCTCTCTTGAACCTGGACGAGTGCCGGCTGGCGGTGCTGCGGCGGGACCTGGACGGAGTTGCCGGGAGGCTCTTCCAGCAGGGTTGGTATGTGCGCAACCCCTTGTTGGGCGGGGCGACGGGGCCAGTTCTTGACTATGGGTATCGGGCATGGAGCTTCGTGTGGGATTGGACCGCCGGCTGGGTCGCACAGCGGGGCAGAGGCCGCACCTGCCAGGAGTTTGTGGAAGAGACAAGGGCGGATGTCCTAAAGGCGGTGCGGCGCGTCTACGGCGACCGGGCAAGGCTGGAGACGATGGTCGTCAGAGAGGTGACCGAAATCCAGACAAGACCTGACTGGTGGGGCGGGACGATGGATTACCTCGACTCGTGGTACCCTATCAATCACATCCTGTTCAAGCTCACTGCGCCAAAGCGCAAGGAATACAGCATCGACTTTTGGGAGCACTTCCGGTATCCGACCGTCCATCCGCCGGTACTCGAGTCCTGGGCGACGACGGTTACGACGTGGCTCAAACGCCTGGAGGGAGACATCAACGTGGGTGTTCCGTTCACCGAGCAGGATGAGATCCAGCCGGGCAAGACCCCGCCGGCCGTTCGCGGGAGGCCGTAGGAAGGGCGAATGGCACCATGAGCCAAGCAGAGATAGAGGCGCGGTTCTTTGACAGGGCAGAGCGTATCCGGAGGGGTGAGCTAACGCCCGAGAAGGCTTTTTCCGAGGAGGGCGACTGGCTGCTGGAGCTCGGGGAAAGGCGCTTCTTATTGCACCCCGGGATGGTGCACTGGCTGATCTACGACCGGGGGCACGACGACTGGTATGACACCGGCTACGGGCCGGGGCGAGCGCTGCTTGTGGCGGAGGGCCGGCATGCCGGGGTGCTGCGCATTCCCGAGGCTCCGCCTGAAGGCGAGCCGGCAACGGTGACGGGCTGGTGCCTGGCGACAGACGGCGAGCGGCCGCTGGGCGTGCGGCGCGCCGACGAGGTGCGCCGGGCGCAGGCCGATGGCTGGCTGCCGCCTGGGGCGCGCGTGTGGGACGGCGACTCGGGGCAGTGGCAGTCGGCGGAGGCGTTCGCCGGGCCTGCCGGGACCCCGCCGGCGAGTGGGCAGCCGCCCGAATGGGTCGCTGGAGAGGCGGGGAAGACAACAGCCCTCGGCCCGAAGCGCGAGCCTGTCGTGGGGGCACCGCCTTCCCCGGCAGCCGAGGACGCAGCGCCTGTTGTGCGCGTGCCTCCACCAGCGGCGAGCGTGGACGTCCCGCCCGCCCCTGTCATGCGGCCGGTCTTCTGCGGCCAATGCGGTGCCAGGCTCGGCCCGCACGCCCGTTTCTGCGGGTCGTGCGGGCGCCCGGTGGGATAGGGCAAGGGAAAGCGAATTGATGAGACGTGTGTGTCCAGCCATTGCCCTCTTGGCCTTGCTGTTGAGCAGCGCGCTCCCCGCCGCGGCGGCACCGGCTGCGCAGGGGGGGAGCACCGGCGGGACGTGGGGCACGCCCGGCGACCTTTACCTGGAGTGGACCCTTGGGGGGGCCGAGATCAAGCTCAAGGAGGGCTACCAGAACAGCTACCTGGGCACCTGGGGCGGCGGGCCCATCACCCTCTCCGGCACGCTGACCATGGTGCGCGTTAAGGGGTCCACCTCCTGGATCTCGCTGGAAGCCAGCGCCGGCGACCAAAAGCTCCTGTGGCCGGCGGAAGGCGGGATGATCGAGGTGGAGGGCCGGTCAGAGTCCAAGTCGTTCAACCTCTCCTACCAGGTACCCGCCAGCTACGCGGCGACGTCGATCCCCGCCCGCATCCGCGTGGACTACTGCGGCCAGCAGTGCTCGAACTACGTGCTGACCTTTGACGTCGTCCTTGCCGCCGAGCCAGGGGCCGGCGTCGACGGGAGCGCCGCTGCTGAGCCGCTCACCACCAGGCCGGGGGACGACGTCGACGTCAAGGTCAGGCCCTGCACCGAGGCAACCCCTGCAGAGAAGCGGGACAAGATCCTCGCCCTGTACTACAAGAACATCCCCAGGGGACCGGCCAGGTCAGGCGAGCTGAACAACGTCATGGCCGTGACCATGAAGCGCTACGAGGAGTTCAAGTGCGGAGGATACCAGGCTAAGGTGCTGGCGCTCTTGGACGGGCTCAGGTTCAGCACCGACCCCTGCGATCGGACGCTCGTGGACGACTGGGACTATGGGCCGATTCAGGCATTCTGGGGCGGCCACCAGGCGGTCGTGCTGTACCCAAGGGGCACCGAGTGGCTGATGACAGGCATCGTGCTTGACCCCTGGCTCGAGCAGGAGCCCAAGACCTACAGCGTCAGCTCCTGGGGGCTCTGGATGGGCGGCCCGCAATTCGTCGGCGTCGGCGGGAGCGGCACCTACACCGGCAAGGTCCCCGAGTACCCAACCGTGGGCGGCGGCTACAACCCGCGCGGCGACTCGAAGCTGACCGACGAGGAGGAGCGCTTCCTCACTTCCCTTCCACCGGAGAAGCAGCAGGCCTTTCGCGGGATGCAGCAGAACGACCCATGGACGGCCAAGAGGTGGATCCGCAATGCGATCGCCGGGCGAGGCCCCCGGCGCCAGGTTGTGGCTCACTGCCCGCTGAACCTCTACCTGGTCGGCCCCGACGGTGCCCGCAGCGGGTTTCCCGGCGGAGACGCGGTATTCGAGCTGACCGACGTCTCCCTCCTCCGGATGCCCCTGAGCGACGGCACCTACTGGACCGAGGTGGAGTACCCGGAAGGCGCGGGCTATACGCTCATTCTCGAGGGCACGGGCGGAGGACAGGCATTCGTCCTCGCCGGCGACGGCGTGACGCTCGAGCCCGAGCCGGGCCCGACCTACGAGTACGCCTTCGAGGTCGAGGCCGGCAGGACATACCGGCTGTCGACCGACAGCCTTGGCCGGCCCCTCACCTCGGACGGCATGGCTCTTCAGCCCACCGTGCTGACCCAGGGGTCTGAGCCCGATTGGGTGGACAGGCTGCCGTCACTCGCGTCAGTCCCCGAGTATGGGGCAAGCGAGGCGGCCTCCGCCAAACCACTTGGCCGGTGGTTGTTACCGGGCGGAGGAGCGGCACTTGCCCTGGTACTTGCCGCCGGCTCGGTGCTCCTGCTGCGCCGGCGGTCGCGCCGCGGCAGGCGGGCCGCGCCGCCGCCGTCCCTCGCTCCGGTTCCGGTTGGCCCGGCCGCGGCGGCGCCCGGACAGCCCCTCTGCCAGAGCTGCGGCGCCCCGCTCAAGCCCGGCATCAAGTTCTGCGGCAGCTGCGGGGCGGCCGCGCCGCAGGCGCCGGCGGCGTGCCCCGGCTGCGGGCAGCCGGTCAACCCCGGCGCGCGCTTCTGCGGGACGTGCGGAAAGGCGCTTGGCCCAGGCTGAGCCTATGCGCCGCTCTGTCCCGAACGTGTGCCGGACGCGCGGCTTGACAGGCGGCAGCGTTGGCGTAGAATCGGTGCAATCGATCCCGAGAAAGCAGGGGATGAACGCGATGCGACTGCAACGAGGCAAATGCGCTGTCCGAGTAAGGAAGCTTGCCCTGACCCTCCTAATCGCAGGGCTCCTGGTTCCGGGTTGGGCCACTCCTCCCCCGTCGAGCGCGCACGAGGCGGCGCTGGCTCCCAGGGCAGGCGACGGGAACCACGTGGTGTTGGGCACAGAGGAATCGGGGCTGTGGCTCGAGGTCACAGCCACGGGCATGGAGCTGGGGGGTGTCTCCTACGAGGGATATGGCCGTCACAGTTCCAGCGGCTTCCTGACGGCCAGGACCGTGACCGTCCAGGGAACGGCGCACAATGTCCTGCGCAGCACCAACGTCACCCTTCCCAGCATGAGGGCGAGCTTGGGCACTGACTATACGTGCGAGAACATCGAGAAGCGGACCTGGCCCCCGCCAGATATGCTGGATGTGAACGGGCTGGTGGGCGGCCCGTACGAGGCAGAGATGCCCTTTAGCTTCAGCTACGAGGTCCAGCCCGGGAATGACCGCGTCTGCTTTGTGGTCCAGACGGGCATGAACGGGGGGCAGTACGAGGGGATTAGCATCACTGGCACCGGCTGGGTGGGCGAGGACTTTTGGGCCACTCCGGGGCCGACCCTCACACCCACGCCGACAGCCACCCCCGTTCCGACGCCGCTACCCCCTTCAGAGAAGCCCAACTTCCCCTGCGACATCCCACTCCCGTTCTACACCGACCAGGACTTTGCCAACTTCTACACCGGGGCGCCGACGCTGAACTACGATAGGGACGGGCTCGTCAGGGACATGCTGAACGGGGTCAATCGTTATCTGGAGGACCCGGAGACTCCCATCCGAGAAGACGGGTCCAAAATCCTCAACGATGGCATCAACGATCTGGACACCTATGCGGTGGCGAGTACGTTCCAGTCCAAGACCACGCTTCCGGGGTTCCAGGGGCGTGGCGCAGCGCTGCAGGAGGCTGCGCGCGAGTTCGCCAGCCAGAAGCAGGCAACAGATCCCAACTACCGCATGTCGCCCGGGGATCTCCTGCAGTTGAGCCTCAAGCTCAACGACGGCAACCTGCGCGATGCCTTGATCACCTGTCACGGCGCCACCTACCGTCAGCAAAAGTCGACCTCGAACAAGAAGTTCGTCGAGCAGGAAGGGATCCTGGCTCCGCTCCGCAACCAACAGGGCTATGCCAGTACGGACTGGACCTGGAAGACACAGACGGGCAAGGAGAAATCCCTGAACCCCTATCGCGAGATCGGGACGGACCAACAGGGAGTCTGGTACCATCTCTTTGGCCTGGCGGCCCTTGAATACGTCGACGGAAAAGGCAAGGCCAGTTTCTTTGCGGCCGATGTGGTGCTTGCTCTGAAGGACCAGCTCGGCGAAGACAAGACCTACTCTGCAATGCTCGAAAAGCTGCGCAAGAACGACTACCCGCGCAGCGGTCTGGGCGGGCCGCTGGGTGACCTTGCCATCGCCCTCGAGGAGGCCAAGCGGTCGGTCGAGGAGAACAGGCCGCCCGACGTGGATAAGCAGTGCATCAACTACTGGGCTCTCAAAGTGGGGGCGGAGCTTCGTCGCCTGGTTTCCGAGAAGACGCCGAAGAAGCTCCGAGTCAAGGAGGGCCGTATCGTCGGCTCAGACGCTTCCGGTGAGGAGACCGACATCGGAATGCACGTCAACAAGAAGTGCCCCCTCTCGCTGCGCGTCGATGGGATGAATGGAGAGTGGTTCGCCTATGACGAAGCAACGCGGGAATTCGACGGCAACACTCCCTGGGTGCTGTTCGAGTCTTTCCCTGAGGAGGACGGCACGACCGGGCTGATCGTGCAGCCGCTCTTCAAGGTGGCTCTCATGCAGCTGACGGCCACCGGATCGGGCCCTGCCCTCGTGGCGACGTACGACCCCAAGACCGGGCGGGCCGAGGACTATGAGCTCATCCTGCAGCCGGGTGACCAGTTCGTCGTGTCTGGCGAGGGCGGGCAGGCATTGCTGAACGGCGTGGCCCTCTCGCCGGTGCTCTCCACCAAGGTCAGCAAGCCCTCTCCCCTGGGACCTGCGGCAGCCGGCGCCGGTCTCCTGGCCGCAGCCCTGGGTGCCGTGGTGCTTGTCCGGCGGTCGCACAGGCGCGGCAAGGTCGAACGGTTGCCGACCCCGGTGGCGGTAGCCCAGCCCCTGCCTGCTGCGCCTGCCGAGCGGCGTGTCTGCCCGGCATGCAGCAGTCCGCTCAAGCCGGGCATCAAGTTCTGCGGCAGCTGCGGTGCAGCGGTGCCGCAGGAGCCGCCCGCCTGCCCCGGCTGTGGGCAGCCGGCCCCACCCGGCGTGCGCTTCTGCGGGAACTGCGGCAGCCCGCTGGCGCACATGCGGGCCGACCCTCCTCCACCGGTCGATAGCGTGCCCGCCGTCTCACCGGTCGTTCAGGCAGAGCCGGAGAGGGTGCATGTCGCGCCGCCTGCTGCCCAGCCCGGCGAGTCGATCATGGCTGTGGTGCCCACGCTCTCGTTGCGCAAGGGGCCGCTCAACTTTTGGGAGTACAACCTGATCGTGACGCAACGGCGGCTGGTTTTGGCCCGGGTGACGACCAAGACGATAAGCGACGCGGCCGCGGGGGCCAAGCAGGCAGTGCGCGATCAGGGGAAGGGCTTCATGCACCAGTGGGCTGCTTCCGCCGGCGCGAGGCAGTACATCTGCGACCGCTACCGGGAGATGGAGCTCGAGTCGATCTTGGCGCAGGACCCGGACAGTTTTTCCCTGCCGCTCCAGCAGGTGCGTGAGATACGGTCCGGCTCGGACACGGACGCCGATGACAACACGTCGGAATGGCTGGAGATCCGAACCTCGACGTCCAGGCTGCGGTTCGGGCTGCAGGGCGGGGCGGAGGAGAGCGCGCGCAGGGCACTCAAGACGGTGCTCGGGGACATGGTTCGGTAAGGAGGCAGGAGAATGACGGAAGGCATGAACCGATGCGAGCACTGCGGCACCGAGTTGACGCCCGGGCTCAAGTTCTGTACTGAGTGCGGGCAGCCTGTTGCGCAGGCCAGATTCTGCGAGCAGTGCGGTGCCAGGCTGCCACAGGGGGTGCGCTTTTGCGAGTCATGCGGCAGCCCGGTGGGGGCGCCGGCAACGGCTGCACAGGTGGCCGAGCCGCTCAGCCCGCTGCCGGAAGCGTCGGCACCGGCGCGGCGGAGCGAGCCCAAGCCCAGGCCTCGCCGGCGCGCCAAGGCCTGCCTGTGGACCCTGCTGGCACTGGTGCTCCTGATCGCCGTCGCCGCACTCGCAGCCTACGCGGCCGGTTGGCTCCAGGTCACCTGGTGAGAGACCGCTAGGGACAGGCGTAGTAGTCCAGCATCTGCCCCAGCGCGTCAAACCAGCCGCTGGGGCAGTGTTGCGGCGGAGGCCCTTCGGCGGTGAAGAGGGCGAGGGGGAAGTAGACAGCATCGTCTACGACCAGGAGGCGGGCCGGCTCCACGATCCCTGCGGCTTTCGAGTCCAGGCCGCCTGCACCGGGTGCCCAGGCGGGTCCGGCCTGCTTCACCGGCACCCATTCCCCAGCTGCCGGATGGTCAACCGACAGGTAGACGATTTCCATCGGCATGACGGCGCTGTGAATCTGCTCCAGGATCGCGGTCGAGCAGTCCCCACGCGTGAAGCAGCTGTGGTACGCCACTCCGGAGGGGACGATGTGCTCCGGGGGCGCCATCTCGCCGGGATGCTCCATCAGCGGCAGGAACTCGGAACCACGCGCCTGATCTTGGTCCCGCCAGGAGGCGCGGAGCGGAAAGGCGGCCGAGTTGGTCATGTTGGCCGACAGGAAACCGTCTTTGCTGAAACGGTACGTGCCCCCCGTCGGCCGGGCTGCGTTGCGGAGGCTGCCCTCATCCTGGTCGGCAAAGGGATCGGCAGGCATGGCCGGGAACCGGAGCAGAAAGTGGGTCGCTCCGGACGGTATCTCCAGCGCGATCCGGCCATGGCGATCGGGATAGCGGCTGCGCAGCTGCTGCATCAGCGGGGCAAAGATGCCGACCTCCCCCGGCCCGATGTAGGACTGAAAGGCGGCGAGCTGCGTGGAGACGACCGTGGCTGCGGCGTCCGGTATCTCTGGAATCGTAAAGACCCCTGTAAGGGGGTAATAGTCCTTGCCGGGGACCTGGATCCGGCACCCGCTGTTGGGAGGGATGTGCAGCCCATCGGGCTGCATGGGGAGCGGATGGGGCAGCCAGGGCCCGTAGGCATCCTCCGGGTAGCGGTTGAAGTAGAGAGAGCTCCGCAGAGGCTGGCCCGTCCCCGTTCGCTCCACGAACATGTACTGGATTTCGCCTGTGACGTCGACGCCGGCAGCGGTGCGCACGCGCAGGATCGCCTCCGGCGCGGCCCCGCCCAGATGATCAAAGATCGGCTTCTGCCCGAGGCAGGCGAACTGGGTGTACTGACCGTTGGGTGCCCAACTGCGCTCATAGACGCGGGGATAGATTGTAGCCGTCACCACGACTTGACTGCCGGTCCGCACGCCCGATTCGTAGACGACGATACCGGTGTCGCTCCCGTAAGAGAGGATGGTGCCGTGGAGGAGCTCCTCGGGGACCTGCCCGACCAACGCAGCCAGGCTCAGGCCGCGCGCCTCCAGCCAATCAGGCAAGCCGGCCGCGGCCGGCTCAGGGAGAACGGCTTGCTCCTGCCCCACCGCGACGTGGTTGCCGGCTGCGACCAGCAAGAGGGCTATCAGGGCCGAGGTCAGGCAGCGACTCCGGTCGGTCATGCGTGTTCTCCGAAGATGCGGCGGCGAGCTCGCCTCCGAGACCATCCGCACAACTATACCAGACCTGAGCAGGTGGGTCTATGGAGAGTCCGAGGCAGTTGGGCTCACGTTGTGTGCGGGCACATGCACGAGGAAAAGCAGCGCGATCCAGAATTCCCCCGAGCCCTGGATCGCGCAGCCCACTACGGTAGCTTCGCCCATTCTAGCCGATTTGCGCGGCCCTGTCTATGGCATTCCGGGTCTGATTCTGGTTGGGTTTCGTGCAGCGGGCACCCAGCGCTCTGCAGGACCTGAAGCGCCGAGAGGGCAATGGGCATGCGGCTCTCCACCGGCTGGGGCCGCGAGCCCTCCTTACCTTCGGGCTGCACTGAGGAGCGCCTCCACGCGATAGCCCGATTGCTCTTCCGCTTCGCGCAGCCTTTGGATGACGCCGGCGCTGGCGGCGGCTTGCCGCCCGGCCTCACGCGCGTTCTCTGCCGGCGCGACGCACGCTTGTACGGCGGCGACAGCCAGCATCCACTCCAGCAGCCGGTCGAAGGACTCCCTGTGGAACCAAAGCACGCCCTCGAAGCGGTTGGCGCGCAGATAGCCCAGCACGTCGCCATCCTGCATCCAGGCATCGAGCACCTGGTAGGCGGGCGGCAGGGCCTGCGCGCGACCTGGCCCGGCTGGCCTGCCCGCCCACGCCTGGTGCGCGACCAGGATGCCTACCAGGCCGGTGGTCTGCCGCGCCTGGCCTTCGTCCAGACCCAAGTCGGACAAGGCTCCGGCGAGCAGCTGATTCAGCATCCACTCGTCGAGCCAGCTTCGGCTCCGCGCTGGGACCTCCGCATCGGAGAAGACCCTGCCCAAAGTGCGGGCGCCGGCCCAGCCCAGCAGCGTCCCCCAGGCCGCCGGGTCATGGTCCAGGCTCGGGAGCTGCTCGCCTTGGAGCGCGCCCGCCACCGCCCGGCAGGCCGGCGACGGGGCGCCGGCTGAGACAGAGGTCCCGGACAGAAGCCACAGCGCGACCTCCAGGTCGCGCCGGACGCCGGCTGCGATGGATGCCTCGTCGCCTTCACCGCCCGAGAAGCGCTTGGCCGCCTCCGCCAGGTGGCGCGCCTTGCCCTCCAGTTGGTCGAGGAGCGTGGCCAAACCGCCCCCCGCCGTCGTCCTCGGAGGCGACGGGGCAGAGGCCGCGCCGATCAGGTTCCGCAAGGTGTCGGCGTTCACCAGCTCCCGGTAGGGCACATGGACCGGCTGGAGCTCGACCTCGCGGAGAGCCGTCTCGATGCTGGGGACGCCTCGCCCGCCAAGCGCGGATGCAAGCCGGGCGTAGCAGCCCTGCGCATCGTCCTGCACGTCGCGCCAGTTGAGGAAGACATGGCAGCGGTATGCGTCCAGCTCGGCATAAAGCCCCTGCTCGCACAGGTCTCGGCCGGAGCGGATGTACTCCAATCTGGAAACCGCGTCCTGGAAGATCCAGTAGACGTTGGGATCAGGGCGAAGACCAAGGGCCTCGCCGAGCGGCTTTTGCGCAAGGGCGCGCAGTTCACCCTGCCCAGTCTTCTCGGCCACCGGTGCCGAGGTGCGGATCCAGCCACGGGCCGTGGCGAAGCGGTTGTGGTAGAGCACCAGTGCCCGCTCCGAGCCCCGCCGGTTGGAGTAGGCAAAGACGTCCTCGCAGACGTCTGCGCCCGCGGAAGCGAAGTCATAGAGGCAAAAGTGCTCCACACCGGCAAAGAGCGGCCGATGATGTAGCAGCGGAAGGACCTGCCGCTCGTGGCGATGCACCAGATCAAGGTCGGGCGCCTCATCGCGGTACGCTCGCCGGTACTCCATGCCATATCGCTCGGCCAGGCCCTCCACCTGTCCGTGCCCGAACATCGGCAGCCCCGGCAGCGTGGCCATCACCGTGCAGATGCCAAAGTACTTGTCGCCCTTGCCGAACTGCGCCAGCGCCGTCTCTTCGTCCGGGTTGCTCATGAAGTTGACGTAGCGCTTCAATATCTCGGGGTCGAACTCGAGCGTGTTCTTGATCGCCATGCGATACTTGGCATTGTCCTCGTCGCGCAGCATGTGCATGAAGGCGCTGTTGTAGACACGGTGCATGCCCAGGGTCCGCACAAAGTAGCCCTCGAGCAGCCAGAAAGCCTCGGCGAGCAGCAGCGTATCGGGCGCCTCTGCTGCCACCCGCTCGACCACCTCGCGCCAGAACTCGGCAGGCATGGCAGCGTCGAACGCGGCCTTGGTCGTGCCGTGCTCGGCACGGGTGGGGATCGCACCGCCCGTGCCTGGCTCGGGGTACCAGAGGCGCTGATAGTGCTTCTTGGTGAGCGTCATCGCGGCGTCAAAGCGGATGACAGGCGTCTGCCGCGCGACGTGCAGGATGGTCTGAATGACCGCCTCGCGCACCTCGGGGTTGAGGTAGTTGAGCTGGGCGGTGTCGTTCCAGGGCATCGACGTCCCGTCGTTGCCGTGGTAGATGTAGCGCGCCTCGCCGGTCCAGCGATCCAGCCGCTTGAAGACCACGGCGGCGTCGGTCCGGTCGTAGTAGTGGTCCTCGACAAAGATCCCCACCCGGCCGTCGCCCGAAAGGTCGGGCCCGTCAAAGCGGTAGGAAGGAAAGGGGCACTGGTCAAGCGACACGAACCAGTCCGGGTGCTCGATCACCCAGCGCGAAAAGATGCCGACGTGATTGGGCACCATGTCGCTTGCCATGCGGATGCCTCGCTGCCACGCACGCGCCCTGAGGTCACCGAACGCTTCCTCTCCGCCGAGGTCCTGGGCCACCCGATAGTCGTAGAGCGAATAGGCGGACGCGACCGCCTCGGGGTTGCCACACAACTGTTTGATCCGTGCCGACGCGGGGCTCCGCTCCCAGAGCCCGATCAGCCACAGGCCGTTGAACCCCCAGCGCGCCATGGTGTCCAGCTCGTCATCCGGCACCTGGTCCAGGCGAGTGACCGGCCGGCCATAGCGCTGCGACAGCTGGTGCAGCCAGACGTAGGTGTTCTTGGCCAGCAGAACCAGGCTCGGCATCCAGTCCAGGTCTGGGCTGAAGCGCACCGGCTCGGAAGCCAGCGCCCCAAACTCGGCCACGGGGATGGGGCCGGGGCCGCCAAAGACGGGCTTCTCCTCCTCGTGGATCAGGTCCTGGCCGCTCAACAGCCGAAGGAAGTTGGTGCCGAGCATGACACCCCACTGCGCGTGCAGGAAGGCCAGCTGGCCGGCCAGCGAGTGGGGCGACGCCAGCGCCGGCGCGCGCAGGAGATCGATCAGGCTCTGGCGTCCGGGTCCCATCCCCGGCTCACCCCTGAAGAAGGCCTCCAGCCCGGCGACAACCTGGCGGTAGCCACTCTCGGCGGCCAGCCCCGTGTCGTCGAACAGCTCACGAAAAGGGCCAAAGGCGGGGTTCTCGTTGGCCAGCCGGAGGAGCAGCATCTCCTCGAGCTGGATTTCGCGGTTGGGCACGCCCTCGGTCGTGCCGAACAGGTAGTCGTCTGGCGTCAGCTGCCTGCGATAGACGGGCAGAGGAGGGAACTCCTCCGTGAAGCGCAGGAGCGCTGCATCGACCACTGACGCGCCCAGCTTGCCCTCCAACGCCGCCAGCGCCTGGCGCATCGCGGCCGGATTGACCTGCTGCCGGTAGAGGGCGGCCGCGCCGTGCAGGATCTCGTCGATGAGGCCCATGGCATTGATCTGGCCGGCGCGCACGGCCGCCTCCGGGTAGCGGGCCAAGTCGCGCTGGTCGTTCATGCGCTGCGCAAAGACGCGCGCGGCATGAAGGTTGGCGAATACGACGTTGCCCGTCAGCGAAAAGAGGCTGTCGTCAAAGCGGTAGCGATCCCGCGCCCGGCGGGAGACGTGGAACTCCATCTGGACTGGACCCTCCGATCTGAGCAGCAGGCCGGCGCCCGCCAAGCGTTGCACCTCATTATGCCCGCGCACGGGACGAGTGTCAAGTGGGGTGACGAAAGTCATAGACGGACCGGAGAATCGCGGGTAGACTGCCCAGTAGTCGACGGGCCTCGCAGACCTGACGGGTCTGGGAGACCTGTCAGGTCTAGCAACAGCGGAGGAGACGAGCAATGGATAAGGTCACCCGGACGATCGTCCGTATCGACGAAGAGCTGTGCAATGGCTGCGGCCTGTGTGTGACGCCGTGCGCCGAGGGCGCGATCGAGCTTGTGAACGGCAAGGCGCACGTGATCAGCGAGGAGCTATGCGACGGTGCCGGCTTCTGCCTGGCCGTGTGCCCGACCGGGGCGCTGACGGTCGAGACGCGGGAGGCCGTGCCTTTCAGCGCCGAGGCAGCTCACCAGAAGGAGCAGGAGCGCGGACCGCGCTATGTCGTGCAGACCTGTATGCAGTGCGGCACCAGCGAGCAGAAAGCGGTCCTCATCCCGGTCCGGGCAGGCGGTCACAGCTTGTGGGTGTGCACGCACTGCCTACCGGCGCTCATACATGGATGAGGTAGAACGTTCGTTGTACTCACTGGCTGTCTGCGGTGACGAGACCGACTGCGTGCATCGCCTCCTCCCCACGGGGTTCGGGCTTGGGGCACCTGCAGCTCTGCGTTCGGAACCTGAGGAAGCTGGCTGCGTCTGCGACCCGAGGCTTAGCGACGCGCTGGCGTGCGTGGGCTGGAACCACTGGTCAGCGCACCCCCAAAAAAGGACCCCACGGGTCGGCGAAAACCCTGGGGGCTACCCGATGTCTACGCGCGGCGTCCCGCTCTGTATCCGAGTGGAAGTACCTACAGCAACTCAAGTAGATCGTCGCGGGCCATGTCGCAATCACGCAGGACCCTGGAGAGGAGACCCGGCCCGATTACCTCCCCACGATGCACCGGGATCACGGTGCACCGTCCGTCGGAATGCCGAAGGAAATGGTGACTGCCCTTCACGCGGAGCACCTCAAAACCTGCCTTGCGCAGGGCAGAGATGAGTTGCTGGCCGGTCAGAGTCGGCAGCTTGGTCACAGCTCAACCAAGACCCGCTGTACGCCGATGAACTCATGAGGCGTCAGGCCGTCGGCCTCTACCTCCAAGCACAACTCGATGGCTTCCCGCATCCGCTTCATCAGAGTGTCCAGCGACTTGGCCTGCGTGTGACAGCCCTTCAGGTCGGGCACACTGCCAATGTAGTAGCCCTCGGCGTCCCGTTCGATGATCACACTGAACTCTCTGGTCATAGACATCTCTCCCATAGCCCTAACAGCCGCGGCGAACCTTCGTCCATGAGCACAGGAACCATGACGGGTTCTCTGCGCGATGCCGTCGACGGCGTTCCCTGGCCTCCAATATACCACGAAGACTGACTCGAGTCAAAGGATTACACGGGGCCAACAGGGCGGGCTTCTCACCGATCTTCCGCGGGTTCACTGACCTCCACCGCCTGCACCGGCCACGCGTACGTCACGCTGCATCCCCCGTATCCCATGGATGCTGATACATGGGTGAACTAGAACGTTCGTTGCACAACACGCCGGCTCGGGCGAATTGCCACCAGATCAGCTCTTGACCATCGTGCACTTGGGCCCTATACCGAACCACAAACACGAATTCGGGAGCAAGGACATGGTCACGAGGATCTTCACGGCGGTTCTTCACAAAGAGGACGACCTCTAGGTCGCCGAGTGCCCCGAGATCGGCACGGTCAGCCAGGGAGCCACGGTGGAGGAGGCAGTCGCGAATCTCCGGGAGGCAACGGAGCTCTATCTGGAAGAATTCCCCCTGCCGTCCGTCGGCAAACCGCTTCTGACGACGTTCGAGGCAGCCGTGGCCGAGCCGGGCTATGCCTGAACTGCGGCGGGTGTCAGGAAAGGAAGCGATTCGTGGGCTGGAGAGACCCGGCTTCGAGCAAGTGCGTCAGCGCGGCAGCTATGTGATTCTAAAGAAGTGGGCTGCCGAGGGCGAAGTTGGATGTGTGGTGCTACTCCATCGCGAGTTGGCCATCGGCACGCTGCCCGGCACCACCATCTCCGATGCCGTCGGGATCGGCAAGCTGGGGCGGATGGTCGGCT